>OGLG01000915.1_pt1 | contig 19716 bp, 20 predicted proteins | sample 1572621 | NCBI WGS metagenome assembly OGLG01 (sample SAMEA2581912, study PRJEB24529) | metagenome | biome: Human gut stool | place: China | collected 2011 | reverse complement strand
CTCCGATATGGAGAACGGTTTGAGCAGGCATTCGGCGAATCCACGTTCTATAAGCTCCTCCTTGCTGCAACTGCTCGAAGCGGTTGTCACGACCACCGGAATGGTCCTTGAATTTCCCACGTTGGAAGCACGCAACAATTCTAATAACTCAAAGCCGTTTATATCCGGCATGTTCAGATCTGTAAGCAACAGACTGTATTCCTTTTTCCTTACCATTTCCATAAGTTCTGCCGCATCGTTGCAAGTGTCGCAGTGTATCCCTTCCTGTGCATACATTTCTTTCAGCATCAGAAGCAAAACTTCGTCATTATCGATGGCAATTACCTCATGGAATGTACTGTTATGGTGAACTTGTGTTTTATTTATCTGTTCCGGCAGTTCCTCGGCTGTCTGCATGGGGATTTCCACCGTGAAACGGCTGCCTTTACCTTTATCGCTCTCCAGCCGGATTGTGCCGCCGAGCATTGTCACAATACGCTAAACAATGGAAAGACCTAATCCGAAGCCATCCTTTGCGGCAGCGTTTGACAGACGTTCAAACGCCCCGAATACCCGTTGCTGTTCCTCTTCGGTCATACCTGTACCCGTATCTTCGACGATAAGTTTCAGCATACCGTTATCATAATCTGCCCGCAAAGAAACACTGCCGCTCTCCGTGAACTTGATAGCGTTGGACAGCAGGTTGTTCCCGATTTGCAAGATGCGTTCCTTATCTGTACATACAAAGGCATCCTTGTGGCAATGTATTGTCAGAGTCAGTCCTTTGTTTATGGCGATTGGCATAAACTCCGTTTCAAGCGTATGTGTGATTGCGGAAATCCTACATGCGGAGAAATTAGGCTGTTCCTTGCCGTTGTCCAGCCGGAAAAAATTCAGCAGGGTGTTCAGCATTTCACGCATGCGGTCAGAAGATTCCTGAATGTTTCGGATATACGTCCCGGTTTTATCCGTATTGCAGTCTTTCCGCATCAGTCCGGCATAACCCGTTATTGCCGTCAGTGGTGTACGTAATTCATGGGTGATGGTATGAACAGTTTTTTTACGAGAGGCAATAAGTGCCTCGTTTTGTTTGATAGACTGTTTCTGCTGTTCTATTAAATCCGCAGTTTCTCGTTTGTACCGTTTGATACGGGTGATATTTCGGTGGATGATTATGTAAGAGATTACCAATAACAACACAACGAATCCTGTCAAGCCACCTATCTGAATAAACGATTTTTCACGCATGGTGGCTATCTCGTCCTCTCTCTTTTGAAGGTCAGCTTGTATTTTTCCATCTATTTGGCGAATCAAACTTTGTAACTGGCGGTTAAGTTCGGCATTTCGTGCAGCAAGACTGTCGGCGTGTTCCGATAAACGGCGGCTTTGCGCTTGTTGTTCGGCTATCATATTCCGGTTAAGAGAATGGAGCATCGTGGTAGTCACGGTGGGCTTTGCTTCCTCCTTTTTACCGAATATACCCAAGAAGCCCTTTCGCTTCGGCTTCTTGGGTTGTTCTTGCGTACTTTTATATACGATTTCAGGCACTTGACGGGCTATCCTTTCTTTGATGCTTTTCTGTTCATCAAGCATCAGTACAATTCGTCGCATTTGTTTTTCTTTATCCTCTAAAAGATAGCGTACACTGTCAATGCGTTCAGACTGGTAGATAGACGTGAAATAATAAAGCATACTATCCAAAGCCATACGCTGCAAATGATAATTTGCAATATCTTTATCTTCCCATTCCAATATTGTTTCTCCTAACAGAGAAAATCCTGTTAAGCGAAAATTTAATTCATTAACATGTCGGCGCAACTCATCAGTGGTTCGGTTCTCCTTCTCTAATACTTCAAGCTTTTTCCATTCATACTGATAGCAATATATAATCATTCCTATTAGTATGAATATTAGAATATAGCCACATGATATTAACTTGCGGATTGAAATCATAAATTTAACGAGGTTTGAAGGAGATAAAATCAACAATGTCCTGAAGGACTTCAGGGGAGATTGTTTCCTCGATTGTACCGTATTCCTGTACCGCTCCTGTTTGAGCGTGCTGGAAAAGGTGATTAAGTCCGTGATAAAGTTTCACGGTCGCTTTCGGGGCGAGTCGTTGCATTTGAGGCATATTCAGTTCCGGGCGAACTTGTATATCCTTTTCTCCGTATAATACGAATACCGGGCAATCCGTATCTGCGATGCTTTCCGCCGGTGAAAAACCGATATAGTAATTTAGCCACGGGTTATTGTCAGCCGCAATCTTTTTCAGATTGGCTTTCAAAGATGTGTGAACGGGAGTATTCTTCCAGTTTGCACATATATCCTCAATATTTTCAACCGCCATATTGTTACCTTCCATTATTTTCAGTTCATACATCTTGCGCAATGCCTCAATATAATCCGATACAATATTCGCCGGCATGTTGCCCTGTTCCAGCATTGTGGCACTCTGGTCTATCAAAACCGAGTCACCACGAACAGCCTGTGCGCCAATGGCTATAATGAAATTCGGATTTGAGAATAATCCCGAATTGTTATCAGCTCCCAACATGAACGCCACTGCCGCTCCCTCACTATGCCCCAGTATTCCCACGTTCTTGAATTTCACTTCTTTGCGCAGGTATTCCATTGCTGTTTTAGCATCCCGTGCAAAATCTTCAGTGGTGGCATTTTTACCGTCGCCGGTTGATTCTCCATATCCTCGGTCATCGTATCGTAAAGTTGCAATGCCGTTTCGGGCAAGGTAATCTGCGATGACAGCAAACGGCTTATGTCCGTATAATTCTTCATCACGGTTTTGCAGTCCGCTACCGGTAATCATTACGATAACCGGAGTTGCCTCTGTAAAACTTTCAGGTATGGTAAGTGTTCCTGCGAGAGTAACTCCATCTGATAGGTTATTGAAACGAACTTCCTTTGTCGTGTATGGATATGGTGGCTTAGGCGTTTGAGACCGCTTTAATTCCACAATGCCCGGAAATAATTCAAGGTCGGCACTCATTGTTCCTTGTGCGCATTTCCCAATGAGTTTCCCATCTTGTTTGCGTCCGGTAAACGTCAATCCTATGCGTCTAACCGTTACATTTACAGAATCAGCCGAAATGAAATTCACTTCTCCGGCTATTCCGTATGCACCTTGATCCGGAGAATCAAGCGTAACTGACGGTTTGCCATCTTCGCCTGTCTTAAAATTGAACACAATCTTTAACTCCACTTGTGGAGTTATCTTCAACGTACCATGCCATGCTCCAGAAATATCATCATCGGAAGCCATGATATTTAGCATGGAACAGGTGGCTATCATAGTTGCGATTATCATTCTTTTCATTATATCAACCTGTTATTTTGTTAGTTCCATCAGTATATGACCCTTATCATCTTTCAACACCAATATGGAATCGTCCGTAATTTTGTATGATTTGATATTGGGCAGAATAGATGCTACGCTCCTTTCCACTACCATGTCATCGCAAGCCAATTCTGTAAAGGAAATATCGGAGAATCTCAAAGCGTTTTTGCTTTTTTCAAAATTGCCTGAAATTGTATTGCAGTCGGTGGTGCAGGAGAACACTCCTGTGTTATCAAGCTGCAATATATACTCTGATTCATTGTTTATCTGCGTCAATCCGTATGACGAAGTGGCGATGCAGCTGTATTTCTCAAGCCGCCATCTCCCATACAGAATGTCATCTGACGGGGAGTCGCACGAGCCAACTAATATGGCTAATGCAAGCATTATTACTTTAAAAGTGCTTATTTTCATATCATTTGCGTTTTATGGTCTGACATTTTCTCCTACTCATTTCCTCTGCATACGCTATTTCTCCATGTTCCCGTATATAGCTGATACAAGCCGGGCGGTCGGAGTTAAAGAGCAACGCGAACACTTTGCTTATAAAGTTTGAATAGATTTTACACTCCCTTACGTCGCGCTCACACTCGGCACAGGTATGATAGCCTTTGCTTATGCAGCATTGACGGATTTTACACCACGATGCTTTCTCGTAATTCTTGCATCCGGGGCATTTGCCGGATAAGAATTTGCGACACGCTCCACAATACAGCCCACATGCGGCTATATTATCTTTACTTACTCTTATACTTTCCATATTCAATGTTTTCTATCTGTATAGTTTTTACCACAGCCATAACATACACCGTCATGAACCGATATACACCCTCCACAATCGGAGCAAGTCCAACGAACCTTTTCTCTTTGCAGGAATTTTTCAATACCATTTTCTTCGATAAAGGCGAGATTGCCCATAAGCGATTCTATCATCGGATAGGCGTTGGCATACCAACATTCCTTATCGACAATCTCCCTGCACGGGTATTGAGGACATTTGTCACAGACCCCGTCATGTAGAGTTTTCCGTATTTCGCACTTTACAATCTTGCACAGATTGGCGCAATACTCACCTTTGTATCCCTCATTCCGGCATCCGACACAAGGGCTGTCTTTTCGTAGTGCTTCGCTGCACACAGCGCAGTTTAACCCGCACGGGGCAATCATATTTCTATCCATGATCTAATTCTATTAAATTAGACTTGTTAAATTGCATCCATTGCAAGTTTCTTAGATCGCTGCCTATATCTCAGATAAACTGAGACTGTCAAGATGCAGGCTATAAAATCAGCCATAGGAATACTTAGCCAGACTCCGTCAAGCCTCAAATTAAACATTTCAGGCAGCAGAAATATCAAGGGAATGAAAAATCCTATTTGGCGTATGAGCGACAAGACAATACTCGTTTTCGGCTTGCCAATAGACTGGAAAAAGTTTGTTATCATAGTCTGCATGGCCATAACCGGAAACATCAAGGCACAGATACGAAGACCTGCTACTGCAATGTCATTAAGTGCAGTTTCGTTTGAGAACAACTGTATAATCGGGCGAGCCCCCATTTCACACAGTAAAAACACGGAGAACATGAAAGCAAAAGCTATTGTCAACCCGGTGTTCATGGCTTTGTCAACCCGTTCTGTCTGACCGGCTCCGAAATTGTACCCTATGATGGGCTGCATACCGACAGCCAGACCGATAATTATCATTGAGAACAGCATATAGATTCGGCTGACTATGCCGTATGCCCCAATCGCAAAATCACCACCGTAAAATCCGAATCTGTTAATAAGGGCAATGCTTATGGATGCCGAGCAAAGATTCAATATAAACGGCGGTGTCCCCAGTTTCATGATTTCTCCGGATAGACGGAAGTTGCACCTGAAACGGCTTCGCTGAAAATGTATTTTATTTGATTTCGATGAGAAGTGCCTTACGACCCATACAAGTCCGACTACCTGCGATATGACTGTGGACATGGAGGCTCCCTTGATGCCAAACTCAAATACAAATATGAATATTGGTGTCAAAACCAGATTTAGCCCGACGGTCAGCAGAGTGGACTCCAATGATTTTTTTGGGAAACCGTTTCCGCGAAGCAAGTTGTTAAGGCTCAAAAACAGGAATGTTATCGGATTGGCGCAGAGCAATATCTCAATGTACTCCTGTGCATACGGAAACGTGGCTTCACTGGCTCCGAAGAAGTGCAGTACAACATCCAGATTGAGATATGTGATCCATCCCGTCAGGACGCTGATTACGAAACCAAAAATCACCACGGTATGCAGAATATCGGCCGCCTGTTCATATTGTCTGCGTCCAAGACTGATGGAAGTCAACGTGGTTCCGCCGATTCCGACAAGCGTATTGAAAGCAATCAGGCAATTCATCATAGGAAAAGTGACCGCAAGCCCGGAGATCGCCAGTGTCCCGACACCGTTTCCGATGAATATACTGTCAATCAGATTATACAGTGATACGGCAGCCATATTGATGATGGCCGGAATGGAATATTGAAGCACCAACTTTCCCATTGGTGCTGTTTGGAGCTGGTGGTATTTCTCTTGTGATACGTCTTGCATTGTCCGGATTGACACTTTCATTATTAATGATACAGGGTATGCCGTACTGTAAGATACGGCATACTCCAAGTATCAGATAAGATATTTGTACTATTGGTATTTCTTCTTGTTTTATTCGCCGTTTGATGACCAATACTGGTTGCAGATATAATAGTTAAACTCCAGTGTGTAGCTTGATTCAGACGGCAGCCCGCTATTTAGTCCGGGATGGAATTTGGGAAGCATACGCGCCACGCGCAGAGCCTCGGTGTCAAGTGTCTTGCCGGAACTTTTAACGATTCGGGCATCCTTTACAACTCCGTCTTTGGCGATGGTAAGCTGCACTGTGGCATCCATGTTAATAACACCGTCTTTGTATGCGGTTGCAGGGAAGGAGATGTTTTTATTGATAAAGGCTCTCAGTTTGTCCTTGCCGCCGGGGAAGTTGGGGGCGGTTTCTGTCCTGATGAACGGTACGGCATCGGCCGCGTCCGCTTTTTCCGTGACCACCACATCGGAATTTCTTTCTGTCACTCGAATGGTGGAATCGGATTTTTCGCTAATTTTGTAGCGCAGATTCTCCACCGGCGTAGCGGCAGATACCTCGTTGATTACTGCTGACACCGCAGGAGTGGCCAGACCGATTAACGCGAGTGCCATCGCAGGCACCATGACAAAGGCACGCACACGGGCTTTGCCTGTCGGTTTGCTTGATAACATCATAGTTATACGTTTTTTAAGTGAACTGTGATTAAGGCAGTTGGAAAGAGTAGCGAACCTTGCTCCAACTGTCTTTTTTATTAGAAATATCTGATAATCCTCTCGTTTTATGCCCGATGCAAGCACACGACTGTCGGCTTCATACTCATGGATAGTATGAAGTTCATTGCGCAGAAGCCATATAGCAGGACAATACCAAGTGAAAATAATCGCTGCCTGCATAAAAAGCAAATCAATCCAATGGCGACATTCTATATGCGCTTTTTCATGGCATACTATCATCTGCCCGAACTCGTACCAGTCACGTCTTGGCATCATGATATATCCGCACCATGCAAACGGGGCGACGCTGTTATGGCGATGAAGTATAATGCGGCAGTCATCCTGTTTTATATGCTCACCTTTGAGAATGAACAGTGCCAACCGTGCCAGTGAAACGAGGAAATAGAGAGCCATGACAATAACCCCTATAAGGTAAAGTGTTACTATATAATCCCATATCGGAGTGATTTGCTCTGATACCGTATTGGCTATATAGGCAATCTCTACCGGATTAAAAGCGATTTCAATATTATTCTCCATAATATCCGCTACCCAAAAGGGATTAAGTATGAAGATGGGAGCAACGAAAGCAAGCGTTATACAGGACAACAACAATATCCTGTTGAACCGGAAACATCCGGTATTGGCAAGAACGCATTTGTACACCACCCAGACTACAATCAGGAGGGTACTTGCCAATAATGAATATGCCAAGAATATACCTGCCATTGTTATTCCTTTCCTCTGTTAGATATTTGTAATATTATTTCCTTAGCCTCTTCATCGCTATATTCCTCGCTTTTAATCAGGAAGTTCACAACATTCTGAATAGAATTGTCGAAATACCGCCTTATGACGCTCTTCAGATTTTGTCCGCAATAATCTCCACGCTCTATTATTGGAAAATATATGAAGCCTGTACTTTCAGCCTTGTGGTCAAGATAGCCTTTCTGTTCAAGAAATTTCACGAATGTGGCTACCGTCGTCCGACTTGGCTTGGGCTCATCATGAAGGGCAACAACATCTCGAACCGAGAGAGCCCCGCTTTCCCAAAAGAAGTTCATCACTTCTTCTTCACGTTCTGTTAATGGCTTCATATCCGTTCAATTTTTATGATTGTATTACATCCCGATGCCAGAACCGGTATCGGCAGACTTCCCGCCAATCATATCGTCATTCTCAATGGTTTTCGCTGTTTTCTTGACCGAGGATTTAAGAGAGCCGAAACGGTAGGCGACGCTGAGTTTTAACATCCTTACATTATGTTGGTAGATTGATGAAATTCCGGTGTAACCGCCATTGACGATATGAGTGTTGATTTTCATACCGGAGCCTCCTATCGGGCTAAGGAAATTGAGGCTTACAGTTAGTCTGTCCTCTTTAAGGAACGATCGCCGTAGGGTAGCATTTGCCACGATAGAATATTTCAAAGGCACTTCTGTATAGGAATAAACACTGGATGAACCCATATTCATGTGCATGATCATCAGCTCGCCTGACAACTTCCACGGAAGTTTTTGAGTTATGTTTGCATAGACAGTGTTTTTCCACCGGCCGAGGCTCATGCCACTTTGACGGTAGCGGTCATAGCTGACAGTGGCATTAAGCATCAACCGTGTTTTAGTTCCCGGTGACCATTGGACAAAAGAACTCAATGAGAACTTACGGACTTCTCCCACGTTTCCGAATGTATTCCTGATTATGCCATCTTTGTCCACATAGTTAATGGCTACAATGCCGTTATCTGCCCAATCGAATCCGGCTGTAGCGTTGAAAACCACTTTCTGCTTCATGAGCATATATGTGAATTTCATCGAGTTGTTCCTGACGCTTGACAAATCCGGATTGCCGTATGACAGGGTTGTAGGTGTCACTGTAACTTCCGGATTAAGATATTCAATACCGGGGCGATTTATTCTTGAAGAAAAATTCAGAGAGAAGTTAGAGGCGGCGGAAGCCTGCCATAATATACCGGCAGACGGCACTATATCATTGAAATCGCTCGAAAAATCTTCCGCACTCCCGTCATGAAACTTTGCTTTGAGGTTTGAATATTCATATCTGATTCCGGCGCGAAATGACCACGCCTTAACTCTTGCTCCATATTGGGCATAGAGCGCACCAATATTCGTGATATGTGAGAAATCAGTGTTGTCAATCTTGTAATCCACATAATCCCTCATTCCATTTGAACTGTTGTTTCTCAGGATATACTTGGAGCCGACCTCAATGGTATGTATATTGCCGATGGGTCGTGTATAGTCGAATTGAAACGTATGCTCAATGAAATCGGTCGTGGTATTTGATATGGTTTCGGTATATGGTAACGGGAAATTGTATAATTCCGAATATTGCTGTCCGTCATCATCATTGCTATGCTTGGTTGATACAAGATACCCAGCTCCGATAATCTCTCCCTGCCGATGCGTGTTGTGCTGGTAGTTCAAACCTCCTTCAAGGCTGAAATACTTATTGCGGCAAGTTCCGGGAATATTGGACTGCGTATAACTGTAAAGTGTGCTGTTGTTCGGATTTTTCATATCGGCCAAAGAAGTCACCGATGGTTTAAGTCCATAGATGAATCCATTGAACTCTGCTGTGAATAGATTATAGGGGTCAAGTTCATAACTTGCCTCTCCTCCAAAATAGCCCATATATCCATGAGCCTTTCGATTGCTTTTTGAATGGAAGGTATTTCTGGATTCCACATAATGGCTGTTTTCATCGAAGTCTATTGTCATGCTCTTCTCGTTCAGATTAACAAAGCCGCCATTCACAGAAAACGTGACCTTATTGATCTGGGATGCGAGCCATAAAGACGGTGATAGTCTTCCGTTAGTATCACCACCTACTGTTGCTGTTCCCATTACGCCTTTTACAGCTGGAATATCAATCATGACTATGTTTATAATTGCACCGATACCTTCCGCATCGTATTTTGCACCCGGTTCTGTTATTACCTCGATACGTTTTACCATTGATGCAGGTATTCCTGCCAATATATCTTTTGCATTGTTCGTATAGGAATTGCTTGGTCTGCCGTTCTTGAAAATCTTGAAATTAGATGATCCGTTGACAGTTATTTGGTTTTCCCCGTCAACAGCCACCATTGGCACTTTTCGTAACATTTCAATGACGGTGTTGGTCTTAGAACTTTCGTCCGCCTGTACGTCATATCCTATACGGTCTATATCCTTAGAAATTAACGGCTTTTGGGCAACAACGACGATTTCATCAAGCTGAGTATTGCTTATCTTGCTTCCCAGAATGCCCAACTCGGCAATCGGATTAGACGTATCAACACTGAAAGGGCGTTTTATGGTATCTTTCCCGATAGCCGATATATACAAGATGTAATCGCCGGTGTTGGGTAGTTGTGTCGCAAAATTCCCGTCAACATCAGTGGTACCTATGCATACAGTTTTAGTCGTGTCGTTCATTAAATATATGCGGTACGTTGCATATATCTCCGGTTCCCCGTCCGCATCAACGACTTTGCCTCTGACTGAGTAATCACCTGTAGATTCTGTTGTCGCAGATGCGGGTGTGTATTCCTGAGCAAATGCCAAATGCACAGAACTGTGAATGATTGTAATGAGCAGTAATGTAATGAGTTTGCGTATCATTTTAGTTTTATAATTTTATCGTCTAATTAAATTAGACCATTTACAAGCGCAAAAGTAGTCTAAATTATTTAGACAACAAAATAATATGGCAGAAAAAATTGATTATTGATGCGGATAGTGGAGAAAACCGGGTGGTTCTCTCCACTGTGACCTACGTTTTCGGCTCTTTACTTGTCGCCATAAAGCCCGATGCGGTTACCGACTGGATCGGCAATGATGGCGAAGCAACCCCAACCGTCAACCTGAATTTTAGTTTTGGGAGTTACGAGTGTCGCGCCGTTATCCAACGCAGTTTTCACGCTGGCATCCAAATCTTTTGTCTGGAGATACACCAACACGCCTCCGTTAGAAGGTGCGAAACCGGGGAACGAGGGAGCCGAGGAGATTGAGCATACACTCTTGCCGTCTTTCATAAGACAGGCCATTTTCTCATCGCCGAACTGCGACACTTCCAGCTTCTCGCCGAAGAGTGCCTGATAGAATGCCACCGACTTGTCGAAGTCATTGGTGGGAATTTCAAAAAATGCAATCATACTTTTTATTATTTGATTAGTACGCTGCAAAGTTACAGCGACATCGTAGCCTGTGATAGTAAAAACCGGACATTCCCTTATGGCAGATATGTACTAATGCTGATTATCTTCAGCATTATAACTATTCTGTAATTTGTCACTGAACGATTCTCTGATAGCTATTCTCAATCCATTCAAGAACGATTCATGGATATATATTGAAGAAGTCGGACAGTTGTCAGCACATAATCTGCACTGGATACAATTTATCTCATCAATCGGCAAAACCGTATCTTTTTGTGTGAATATGTGCATTGGACAAACCGTGATACATTTCCCGCAGTTTATACAGGTCGAGGTATTTAGGAACACCACCTTATTACCGGCTACTATATCTGAATTTTTACGGCGTATCGGTACGCCCTCCGAATATCCGGTTACCGGATCTTTATAGATAAGAGCCAACGGATGCAACTTCCATCGAAGTTTTTCTGCAAATAGTCTTGCCTTGAACCTATCCCGTTCATTCGGTCTGGATTTATTGTAGCCGTCCATAAGAACCCACGGCCCGGTGCGGTCAAATCCTCGGCATGAAAATTCGCCGGTTATAATTCCACCTTTCCCTTCTATGATTTTTTTGAGTGGCTTATGATATGCTCCCAAGAAAGGTCTGCAACGGGTGGAGAATACGAACACATTTTTGCCTTTAAGATTTTGACCTGAAACAAATCGTTGAAGTCGTATATCGTGAGCGGCAAAGTTTATAGCGGAGCCAAAGCCGATAAGGTCATAATCCGACAGGTCGATTGACGGATTGCTGTCGATACATACCAATTCGGCAGCAAGGGCATCTGCCATGCTTTGTGCAATTTTTAGCGTGTTGCCTCTGTATGAGGAACGATAGAATATTATTGCTTTCATTTTGCGACTGATATTTTTGTTTCCGGTGTTCCGGGACCCCCGTTTACGCCCTTATACCCCACAAACATCAAGGTGTTCGTGTCAAAATAATAGTCACAACTCCAGAAAGCCGACATAAAGCCGGTAAGACTGACTTCTATCCTTACAGCGTTTTTCCCGTCGAACTTCTCAGCTCCTTTCTTGGTTGCCGACATGGTATATAGTTTTATGTTGTCGGGGCGAAAACACTCATATTCCACAGACTTACCGTTTTTCAGAGTCAGCCCCGCATTATAGGCAATGTTCTGATACCACGGCTTGCCTTTACTTTTCACTGTCTTAGAAATATGTTTCCCATTGAACTTGCCGGATATGGAATATATCCCTTTGCACAAGCTGACAGTCAGAATGGTGTTTGATGAAGCATCCGCTATCTTCCATGCCTCGGTTTTATATCCGCTTCCTAAGATATACTCATGCTTCTCACCTCCTTGAACCGTATGCAGGTATATCTTTCCATCCTTGTGTTCCTCCGTCCATTTGATAGACGTTTTTATCTTGCCGCAGGTGGAAATGTAGTTTCTTTCCTGCGCCATTGCAAAAGCTGTAAGAAACAGCGTAAGTGCTATTGTAATGATGTGTTTCATAGACAGTTGTTGTCAAAGATAAAATCCACATAATTGGAAATCATAGCTTCCATTCTTTCCCATGCTTCCGGCTTACTGAAATCTATGCCATTGATTTTGTGATATTGCCTTGTGAAAAGAACTATGTAGTTAATTGCGGATATGATTATGGCAATAGACATATTGTTATCGCCGCCTTTATCCAAAAACTTATTCAGTTCCTCCTGCAATTTATGACCGATACGCTCACGTTCTTCGATGATACCCTTGAAAGAAGAATGACCTGAAAGTTCCCACACAAGAAGTTCTTGCATGAGAACATTATCTTTTAGATAGCTAAGCTGACACATAAGCACATCCTTAACAATCTGCTTTATGTTCCCGTCTTTAGCTCGTTTGATGGTATCAATAAACTCCGAATAGGCAAACGAATAATAGTCATGACGTTTTGCCCATTCCACAAGCAGCCCATCCAGTCCACCGAAATAGCGATAAATCAAAACCTTATCGCATCCGGCTTGATTGGCGATGCGATTAACTCCGATTTTGGTAAAACCGTCGTTCTCTATGATATGGCTCACGGCTTCAAGAAGCCTTTTTTCTGTTTCTTTCAATTCCATCTTATACAATGTCACTAAGTGGTGACAAAATTATAAAAATAATTGGTGACAACCAAATGCAGGGCTGTATAACCGCTATTTTTCAGAATGTAAAATAGTCTGAGACAGGAGAGTATCGGACGATATACTCTTTTGGAGTGTATCCGGAGAATAGCTTAAACTCTTTAATCATGTGGGATTGGTCGGTGTACCCACACTCGTATGACAGTTGGGCAAAACTTATTCCCGGATTATGCTGCAAGACTGATAAGGTACGTTGCAACCTGACTATGCGCATAAAATCTTTGGGTGTCGTTCCTATGTTTTCCGAGAAAATCCGGGAGAATTGTTTCTCACTCAAACACGCAATATCCGAAAGTGTCTTGATATTTGTTTGAGAGGACTTGTTGATATGGTGTATCACTTCTGCCAATCGTGGCAGATGATAATTTGTCCCATACAATAGACACTTGTAGAAATAATCTTCTATAAGTGCAATGCTGGTATCGTGATTTTCGCTGTCTTCAACTTTATGTGCTAAATCGCGCAAAACTGTATTTTCAATATCCTCAATCGCCACATTCCTGTCACGCTGTAAAGTGACTGGCATACGAAAGAATATTTTTGCCGCATGAGGCTGGAATACTACCACTATCATTTCAATGTCACCGGTTGAAGTCACATCTGAATAACGGCTTTCCTGACCGCAAATAAAACTCTGCGGCTGTAATTCATCACGGTTCGTGACTTTCAGCCTTTCGCCACGATGGAACACAAGCGACATACAGCCAGTCGGCAAAGTGCGTTGCGACACTATGCCGGAGGTACTATCCTGCAATATCCAATAATACCGTATGAACGGTTTTAAGGCAGGCGTAGGCTGTATGATTCTGAATGTCTGCATCCTGCAAAATTACAACATGACAATTTCCGATGATAGTAAAAAATAGACATTATTGTTTAGTCACAAGTATTATTCCGCCTATAATTGCACAAGCCCCCAAGATAGTCCAGACAGAAATCGGTTCGTCAAGTATAATATATGAGGCGATAATCGTCACGAGTGGAACCAGATAGATAAAATTTGCTGTCATCTCAGGCCCAAGCATTTTTATTGAGGCATTCCACATCAAATAACACAAGAAAGATGCTATAATCCCTAAAAACAGAAGATTGCCAATCACCGGAAAAGTCCATTGGAAATCTATATGCCCGAAAGCATTAGAGGCAATTAAATATGCAATGGCAGTAAGAGTGCCATAACCGAACACTTTTCTCGTAATAAAGAGATTGTCATAATGCTTGTTCAGCCGTTTCAGTATTAGGCAATAGATAGCCCATGAAATTGCAGCTGCAACGGTCAGTATATCACCCAACGGATTGATGCCGAAATTGAGAGAGCCATTCAAGATTACTAACGCTACTCCTGTCAAAGAAATGAAAGAACCAATCCATGCACTTACCGAAATCTTGTCGTGGTAAATTCCTCTACCTAATATCATGGTGAATATAGGCGATGTGCATATTATAAGGGAAACATTCGACGCAAATGTTATTCCAAGTGCTGAATTCTCGGCAATAAAATAGATTGAGCCACCTGTAAGACCGGCAAAAAGCAACAACATCTCATCCTTTACGGTCTTAGCGAACAAGATTTTGTGGAAAAACGTCAGGATACAGAGGTAAGCAATAGCGAACCTTATTATGAAAATAACAACCGGAGTAAGTCCGCTGGCTATAAGCGTCTTGGTGGAAACGAATGTAATGCCCCATACGCTTACCGTCATAAACGCAAGTAGCACATAGGGCAATTTTTTATGCCTTGTCTTAACACCTCTTATTGATTGCATTTCCATATATCCCAATGTCATTTATTGGGAATTGTGGCTTTCTGCCAAATTCTCCATACCATTATGTTTATATTGCAATACGAGCAAACTCACGGTTTATCCAGATGGTAGCCTCTTCCCCGATAAAATGGATAAGCACATAGTTCGGATCTGCCAGACCGCTGGGAAAGTAATTTATAAAATATTCCTGCCACATTTGCTTGCGGGTTTCATCATCCGTAATGATTTCGACCGTGCCGCGCAATGCAACACTATCGCCATAAAACGAGTAGGAAAGCCCGGCTTTGGGATTGAGCCTGAAATCGGCAACCTTTTCGGAGTCTGCTGCGGTCACTACCCAGACCTCATTGCATCCTAACGAATGAATTTTATCCAACGGCACAGGGCGAGGAAAACCATCCGCATTGACCGATGCCAACGTAACCTCTTTGCACTGCGAAAGCAGGTGTGTAGCTTTTTCAATCAAACTTCTTTCATCTTTCTCTTTCCAGCGTTTGAGTGTTGGGAAGATTTGTTGCATTTGAGCCTTTGCCTGTTGGGGCGTAAGATTCCACCCCGTTTCCTTGTTAATCTGGTCGGTAAACTGAGTGCAGAACTCTATCATCTGGCTCATGTTGAAATCTTGGAGAAAAACACCTCCTTTGTAGCAGTAGCCGCAATAGTCCTCGCTTTTGCTGCCGTCAGAATTTGTGCCGATATTACCCACAACAAGAGGCATACCGCAGCTTTGACAAAATTTCTGTTCCATATTCTTATTTCTTTTTATGTTCAGTCAAACTTTTCCAAACTATATTGGAAATCTCGGCAATTATGGCTGATGTCGCTGCCATGTCATAACTGGAATCAGCAACAAACACGGCTATTGAATATCTTGTGCCGTCGGGCAGTTTCACATATCCACAATCATTTACTGCGGATATGCGTCCATCCGGTGTTGGGAATCCTGTACCTGTTTTATGTCCAATCGTAGCATTGATAGGCAATAAAGGAGCTGCAAGCCTATCACGTCCGGTACTACATTGTTCAAGCATAGAAGATATTTCGGAATAAGACCGCGATGTGTTTCTCATTTCGATGTAAAACCTGTCAAAGAGCTGTGCCATTGCCAGAGGAGTGGTACGGTTAAGATAACTTAGATATGGGTCACGGTGCATATCTTCTTCGGATGCACCTATTAAAATTTCATCGGAAATATTCAGTTGCCTCATTAACGATGTAGCTCCCGATGTCCCGCCAATCCTCTTTAAGAGTATATCCGCCGCATTGTTGTCACTCTCTACCAACGACCATTCAAACAGTTCTCTTACAGTCATGGCATTTCGGCTCTTACCATACATTTTGAGCATTGGACTATATGTGTCCTCGTTCAAGTCATTCTCCCCGAATGCTATGGAATCGTTCAACGACATATCGTTATTATCTATCCAATGTGCAACCGTCAGAGCCAGCGGAAATTTGACTACGCTCATCATAGGGAAATCCCGGTTACCGTTGATAGATACAGTATCTTTGCTATTGATAATGACCGCGACACCTATACGTGCATCTTTCCCTGCGATATATTCCTGCAAAGTATTCTCTATCACTCTGTTTTCTTCAGCGAAAACAGGCAATATAAAAATCAGATATGTTATTATAACCAGTAATATCTTCATTTTGAATACGGTTTGTTCCTTATATAGTATTATGCTCCAATGAATCTAAATCACCGTTTTGAATAGCCTTGATTGAATTACGGATTTTAGCTGTATCCCAGTTCCACCATTGGAGTTTTTGCAAGCGGGCTATAATATCTGGAGAAAATCGTTTACGTATCTCTTTAGCTGGAATACCGCCGACTATTGAATACGATTCTACATCTTTTGTGACAACTGCCCGTGTACCGATTATAGCACCGTCACCAATGGTCACTCCAGCCATTATTACAGCGTCATATCCAATCCATATATCATTGCCGATTACAATATCGCCCTTGTTATCCCAAGCAGAAGCAACTTCCGATTTTTGTAAGCCCCATTCCTCAAAGAATAGTGGGAATGTATATGTTGAAAGCGATTTCAGCGTATGATTGGCGCAGTTGAAGATAAACTTAGCTCCGCAGGCTATCGAACAGAACTTGCCTATAATCAAACGATCATGATTTATCGGGTAATGATACAACACGTTATTCTTCTCAAAGTCACGAGGATCATTCTCAAAATCATTGTAAATGGTGAAATCTCCGACTTCGATATTCGGGCGTGTTATGACTGATTTGAGATAGACAGTCTGATTATCACCGGAACGAGGGTATATCTTTTTGTGGTTCATATATAAAAACTCTTTAAGCCGTTCTATTCTCGATGACTGCCTTCAATCACCTGATTTATCAAATCCCGGACTTCATCATCCGACATATTCCTGTCCCTTACAAGGGTACTTATTACTCCACGAATGGAATTATTGAAATATCGTTGTACCACATTCATCAGATTGTTGCCACAATACTCCTCTCTTTCTATAAGGGGATAGTAGATAAATCCGTTGTTTCCTGCCGGTTTATGACCTAAAAAGCCCTTCTCAACAAGAAATTTCACAAATGTAGATATGGCGGTTCTGCTTGGACGAGGTTCGGGATAAGTGGCAATAATCTCCTTGACGGTAGCTTCACCCTTCTCCCAAAACTTGTTCATCACTTCTTCTTCGCGCTTGGTAAGTTGTTCCATCATTAAATGAAATTTAGTATATGCAAAGTTAGTCTAAATAAATTAGTCAAGCAAGCAAATACGGCTATTTTTATGATTTATAAGCAAACGTGATTATTACGACAATGAAATTTGTAGATTAATGAATGAAAAATGAAGCAAGAGGATGATATTAGATAATTCCCCCTCTTGCTTCATTATTATTTACATTTTTATCCCTTTCGGACGGTTTTCATCCTTGAATTGAAATCCCGGTCGCCCAATGATGATATGGTCGGCAATGAAATTGCCAGACGGACTTCGTTCATTCATTGGACTGCGAATCTGCGGTGCATCTTCGGTGTGTTGTGGTGGCACGTTCCGTACACTTTCCGCATCCGGCTTGACCTCCTGTCCATCCTTTTCTTTTTCGGCGACTTCGGGCGTAGGCGGCGCAAGTTCCAACTGTATCTTGCGGTCGAGCGCGGCAAGTTCAGACTTCAACTGTTTCAACTCATATTCCTTGTGACACAGATACCGTAGGTTTACAAGGCTTCCCGACTTTGGAGGGCAAGCCCAGCCCCCTGCAGGGGCAAGTGCTTTTCTCGTGGCTGCTCAAAACGTTTTGAGCGGCTGAAAAGACATCTTGCTGTGTTCATGTGAACACTAAAATCCGTCTGTGACGGATTGGGCAGATACCATTCAAATTCAGGGCGGAACCACCTGATTTAATCGAACAATGATTCAAAAGATGAAAGACCTGAATACATGAAAACCGAGAAATTCAAATACTTGCCAAAAGGATTTATCGAATAGCTGCCAAACCGGATATTGAAGAAAATAAACCAATGGTTGTCCGACAATTTGGTGATACATTGATTCAATGATTTCATGACGTAATGTTGTCACTCTCCAAACGACCAAAACTTTGTTTCACCACACAACTATATAGAGAACTATTAAATAAGCGGATTGTGAAATAGTCAGCCTTTCTGTTTGAACAGTATTCATGCGAAAAGAACCGTTTCTGTATGATACCCACGGACAATGGCTACCGTATCGGCGCAACACGCTGCCACTTTCGGCAAATCCATTGCAGAGCAGCAGATTATATATTCCTTTGCGGCAAAAGAAACAATACCAACTAAAAGAAAGACAATATGGAAATCGTATCAATCGAAAGAAAGACCTTTGAGGCGATGGTCGCCAAGTTCGACCGCTTCGTCCGCCGTATGGATGCCATCTGCCATCGGCACGGGGAAAAGAGAATGAGCGAGTGGATGGACAATCAGGACGTGTGCCGGATGCTCAACATCAGCCCACGAACATTGCAGACGCTTCGTGATAACGGCACATTGGCTTACTCGCAGATAAACCACAAGACCTACTACCGTCCCGAAGATGTGAAACGTATCGTCTCTATCGTGGAGGACAGGAGAAAAGAAGCAAGGTTCAAAGGCAGGACAATCTGATAACCGAATAGAGTAACAACAATAATTCCACTAAATCCAAAGTATGAACGAACTGATTAACAAAGACAACGAGTGGATAATCCACTTCATGGGCAGTCTTGACCGATTGCTTGACAATGTAGAGCATCTGGCGGAGAGCTGGGGACTGGAGGCGCGGTGCGCCCGTGATCTGCGGGCGGTGACAGAGGAGGCGGCGGCCTTTGCCCCGCACCTTATTATATTGGATATCGCCCTGCCGTGCTTTGACGGCTATCACTGGTGCCGGGAGCTGCGGAAGCAGACCAGTGCGCCCATCCTGTTTTTGTCCTCGGCCGGTGATAACATGAATGTCATCATGGCCATGAACTTCGGCGGGGACGATTTCATTGCCAAGCCCTTTGACGGCGGCGTACTGATGGCCAAGGTGCAGGCCATGCTGCGGCGCAGCTATGACATGGCGGCGCCGGCGGTGCTGCGGGAGAGACGGGGCGCGCAGCTGTCCGCCGACGACCAGAAGCTGACCTATCAGGGGCAGACGGTGGAGCTGACCAAGAATGAGTACCGTATCCTGTCCTGCCTGATGGAGAGCGCCGGGAAGGTGGTCAGCCGGGAGAAGCTGATGCAGCGGCTGTGGGAGACGGACAGCTTTGTGGATGAGAACACGCTGACCGTCAATGTGAACCGCCTGCGGCGGAAGCTGGCGGGCGTGGGGCTTGTGGAATTTATCGCCACCCGGCACGGGGTGGGGTACATCGTGGAGTGAGAGATATGGAGCTGCTCAAAGCATATCTGAAGGAGCGTCGGCTGACGCTGGCGGCATTTCTGCTGTTTGTCG
>OGLG01000912.1_pt1 | contig 19743 bp, 19 predicted proteins | sample 1572621 | NCBI WGS metagenome assembly OGLG01 (sample SAMEA2581912, study PRJEB24529) | metagenome | biome: Human gut stool | place: China | collected 2011 | reverse complement strand
CTTGCCGCCCCTTTCGCCGTCATGTAAGCTATGATTTTGTATTTTTCGGTTCGTGGCATAGTCAGGGAATCAAGACTGTCGACGGACTTTCGCCTTCTCCCGAATCTTACCCGGTGTTCGGGTTTAATTTTACCCCGATGTATAACGCGGGTTATAAACTGCGATTTGGCATGTCGCTTGACGGCACGTATGACGGGGGTGCGAACCTTTACACGGAGTATGACGTGTACGGGCAGATAGATAAGTCGCAGATTGTCAGACCGCCTCTTGGCGAGCAGTTCGCGTTGGGACTTTCCGGACGCGTGGAGTACGTGATGCCTTTCTTCACCGTGGGAATCGGGTTGGGGACTAATTTTATCGGGAAAGGGGATTTGAGTATGTTTTACCAGATGCTCACGTTGAAAATCGCGATGTCTCAAACTTCGTTTCTGCACGTGGGATACAATCTTCGGGATTTTCATGATCCTAACTTCTTGATGCTGGGTATCGGTTTCCGGCTTAATAGTAAATCTTTCGCTTTTTAATATCTTGATTTAATGCTATTTTCACGACAAGGAACTACCCAAGACAGTTCTGAATAGAGTATGAATAGGGTATCAATTCCGGTGCAATTCCGTTTGTAAAGTTTTTAGTAAGCTTTTAGTAAGCTATAAGAACGCTATTTAATATAGGGTTCGTATAGCGTTCCTATAGGGTTCGTATAGCGTTCATAACGGAAGTGATGCGGAAGTAATACCTTATTGAAGTGTAAATAGTACATGTAATCAGTAGGTTATGGAAAGGTCATTCTTTGCCGTTCTTATCGCTTTTTAGGGATAAGGTTAGAAACACTCGGAAAAAGTAACTTGTTTTAACGAATACGTGTTGTTATATTCATTATATTTGTTCCTGTGATATTTGAAGAAAATACAAAGATTGAGAGGAAAATGTATATGAAGATACAATCAGTGGCAGTACTTGGAGCAGGAGCAGTCGGTTCTTATGTTATATGGGGACTTTCAGAAAAGAAGGATATAGATTTAAGTGTTATTGCAAAGGGAGAAAGAGCGGAAAGACTTAAGGCAGAAGGCTGTCTGATTAATGGAAAGACATACCACCCGGAGGTATTGACCCCAGAGGAAGCAAAAGGTGTTGACCTTCTTGTTGTATCATTAAAATACGGCGCACTTGCAGGTGCATTAGATGATATTAGGGAAGCCGTCGGTGAGAATACAATTGTCATGAGTCTTATGAATGGTGTTGACAGTGAAGAGATAATATCTACCAAGATAGATAAATCACATATCATTTATTCACTTATAAAGGTGGCGTCACACCGCGAAGGAAAGGAATATGTGTTCAATCCTGAGACTACAATAGGCATTATATATGGTGAGGAAGCTGCACCATTTGAGAGTGAGAGAGTTGTGGCAATAAGAGATTTATTTGACGGAACAGGAATTAATTACAGGGTGACTGATTGTATTAAAGAAGAGATATGGAGCAAGTATAGACTTAATATCTGTAACAATCTTCCACAAGCTATTATTGGAGCAGGTGTTGGCTGTTATACAGACAGTGAGCATATGAAAGCAATCAGCGCAGGACTGCGTAAGGAGGTTGAAACAGTAGCGCTAGCCAAAGGCATTGATATGAGCAGATGCGCAGATAACTCAAGCCGTGGAAGTGCAGTTCCACCAACAGCAAGATATTCAACACTGCAGGACATTGATGCAGGCAGACACACAGAGATAGATATGTTCTCCGGCGCAATGATGCGTATGGGAAAAGAACTTGGAATTGCTACGCCATATAATGAATATACATATCACATCATCAAGGCACTTGAAGAGAAGAATGATGGCATGTTTGATTATGATGAGAACAGTGAGGCTGTGACTTATTCAAAGTAAGAAAGAGCTTGTTGGGGAGTGGAAGACCCACTAAAACAATAATGCCACATTTATGATAAATTATCTCAGTAATCCAACTTGACATATACCCTACGAGGGTATATTATACACAATGTAAGCAGAACATACCCCGGCGGGGTATGTGAAACATATCGGATAAACACAATGAAGTGTTATCTGGACATAGGCGGAAGCGAATCATGGAGGCGTAATGGAAAAAGAATGTTGTTGTCATAAGACTAAAGAACGCGATGCCAAGGAATATAAAGACCTCTGTAACAGGCTTAGCAGAATTGAAGGTCAGATAAGAGGAATTAAGGGAATGGTCGAGAAGGATGCATACTGTATTGACATTCTTAACCAGGTGTCGGCTGCCCAGTCAGCGCTTAACAGTTTTACTAAAGTGCTTCTGGATAATCATATCAAGAGCTGTGTAGTCCGTGATATTAAAGAAGGCAAGGACGATACGGTAGAAGAGCTTGTTAAGACAATTGGCAAATTCATGCGATAAGAATTATAAAAGGAGATACATAATATGGGAACAGCTATAATAATTGGAATGTTAGCAGTAATAGTAGTAATCGCAGTGATAAGCAGTGTTAAGCATATGAAAGGTGAAGGCGGCTGCTGTGGCGGTGGTGGAGATACTGTTGCAGAAGAGAAGAAGATTCTTGATAATCCTGTAATTGCTGTCAAGACTGTTGACATTGAAGGCATGCATTGTGAAAACTGCAAGAATAGTATTGAGAGATCTGTTAATAAGATTGATGGTGCTTCATGCCAGGTTAATCTTAAGAAGAAGCAGGCAACAATTGAAGTTGACAGAGAAATCGATGACGCTGATATAAGAATTGCAATTGAGAGACTTGATTTTAAAGTTACAGGAATAACTACTAACCGCAAGGAGGCGTAGCATGATATGGAACAGTACAATGTTACAGGAATGAGCTGTGCAGCGTGTCAGGCGAGAGTCGAGAAGGCTGTTAGCAAAGTGCCTGGAGTGGAAAGCTGTTCAGTAAGTCTTCTTACTAATTCAATGGGTGTTGAGGGAACTGCACCCACAGATGTAATCATTAAAGCTGTGGAAGCTGCGGGATATGGTGCATCAGTTAAGGGGGCAAAGAACAGCAGTCCTTCAATGCAGGAGCAGGAAGATGCGCTGGCAGATAAGACAACCCCAGTTTTAAAGAAGAGATTAACAGCTTCAGTTATATTTCTTATTGTGCTTATGTATTTCAGCATGGGACATATGATGTGGGGCTGGCCACTTCCATCAGTGCTTGAAGGAAATCATGTGGCCATGGGCCTTATACAAATGCTGCTTACAATAATAATAATGGTTATTAATCAGCATTTCTTCATAAGTGGCTTCAAAGGATTGTTACATCGTTCACCTAATATGGACACACTTGTTGCGCTTGGTTCAGGAGCAGCATTTGTGTGGAGTATATATGCACTTTTTGCCATGACAGACTGTCAGGTAAGAGGTGACATGTCAGGTGTAATGCACTATATGGATGAATTCTATTTTGAGTCAGCGGCTATGATTCTTACACTTATAACAGTAGGGAAAATGCTTGAAGCCCGATCAAAGGGAAAGACAACCGATGCATTAAAGAGTCTTATGAAGCTTGCTGCCAAGACGGCAGTACTTTATGCAGATGGGCAGGAAAAATGCGTCCCTGTTGAACAGGTCATGACAGGTGATATATTTATTGTAAGACCAGGTGAGAATATACCTGTAGATGGTGTCATCATTGAAGGTAATACTGCAGTTAATGAAGCAGCTCTTACAGGTGAGAGTATTCCTGTTGATAAACAGGAGGGGGATCAGGTAAGTGCAGCAACACTTAATACATCAGGATATATAAAGTGCAGGGCGACAAGAGTTGGAGAAGATACAACACTTTCCAAGATAATACAGATGGTAAGTGATGCGGCTGCAACTAAAGCGCCTATTGCAAAGGTTGCTGATAAAGTTTCAGGTGTATTTGTGCCTGCGGTTATAACAATAGCGGTTATAACAACAATAGTATGGCTGTTATGTGGCAAGGACTTAGGATTTGCACTTGCGAGAGGAATCTCAGTGCTTGTAATAAGCTGTCCTTGTGCGTTAGGACTTGCAACTCCGGTTGCAATTATGGTTGGTAACGGAGTAGGAGCAAAGAACGGAATTATGTTCAAGACTGCCGTTTCACTAGAGCAGGCAGGCAAGATGCAGATAGTCGCACTCGATAAGACGGGTACTATTACAGAGGGAGAACCAAAGGTTACGGATATTGTAACAGGTGATGGAATTTCACAGAAAGAACTCGTTGCTATAGCGTATGACCTTGAAAAGAAAAGTGAACACCCGCTTGCAAAGGCTGTTGTTAATTATGTAGAAGAGAGTGGAGATAAGAACTCATTTGCAGAAGAAGTAACTGACTTTAAGGCAGTAGCTGGTAACGGACTTAAAGGAAAGCTTGGTACAAATGTAGTGGCAGGCGGTAATCTTAAGTTCATTTCAGATTATTGTAATGTCTCTGATGATTTAAGGGAAAAAGCTGACAGTTTATCATCAGAAGGAAAGACGCCACTTTTCTTCGCTAGAAATAATGAGCTTCTTGGAATAATAGCTGTTGCGGATACTATCAAGAAAGACAGTCCACAGGCTATTAAAGAACTTCAGAACATGGGAATAAGGGTTGTAATGATTACTGGAGATAATGAAAGAAGCGCGAAAGCTATAGGAAAGCTTGCTGGAGTTGATGAGGTTATTGCAGGTGTTCTTCCTGAAGGAAAAGAAAAAGAAATAGCAAGACTTAAGGAGCAGGGAAGTGTTATAATGGTAGGTGATGGGATTAATGATGCACCGGCACTTACAAGAGCAGATATAGGTATTGCGATTGGAGCCGGTACAGATGTTGCGATAGATGCGGCTGATATAGTTCTTATGAAGAGCAGATTATCAGATGTACCTGCAGCTATAAGGCTTTCAAAGAGAACTCTTACCAACATACATGAGAACCTGTTCTGGGCATTCTTCTATAATTGCATAGGAATCCCACTTGCAGCAGGTGTGTGGATACCAGTATTTGGATGGACACTTAATCCAATGTTTGGTGCAGCAGCTATGAGTTTATCAAGCTTCTGTGTAGTAACGAATGCGTTAAGACTTAATCTTATAAAGATATATGATACAGAAAAAGACTATATTTATAAGAAAAAGTCAGGCAAAATTAAAAATAAAACGACAAAAGGAGACAAAACTATGACAAAGACTATGAATATTGAGGGCATGATGTGTGGACACTGTGAGGCTGCAGTTAAGAAGGCACTTGAGGCTGTTGATGGAGTTACAGAAGCAGTTGTAAGCCATGAGAACGGAACAGCAGTTGTTACACTTTCTAAGGAAGTTGATAACGATGTATTAAAGAAGACTGTTGAGGATAAGGATTACAAGGTGACAGCGGTTAAGTAATATGAAATTTGATGGTATTAAGAAAGTAAGTGAAGGCAGATTTATAGACAGATATGACCTTTATTATACAACAGAAGATGATAAGAAAAAGGTTTATGAGATTATAAGCCGTAATAAAGATATTAAGACAATTGATGATGTGCATAATAATAAGACAGATGGTGTGGTTATCGTTGCTACAGATGAGAATGATGAACGTATTCTTATTAATAAGGAATACAGAATGTCTGTAGGTGATTATGTATATAATTTTCCGGCAGGACTTATTGATGCAGGGGAAACTCCGGAGATTGCGGCAAAGCGTGAACTTAAAGAGGAGACAGGCCTTGATCTTATAGCAATTGATGACAAGCTGTATGACAGCTATAGTGCAATAGGCTTTTCTAATGAAACTAATGCTGTTGTTATTGGTAAGGCATCAGGAGAATTTGCACCGAGTACATCAACATTTGAAGAAATCTCAGCTGCATGGTATTCAAGGGAAGAAGTAAGGAATCTTCTTAAGGATAAACATTTTGCGGCAAGAACACAGGCTTTCTGCTATATGTGGGCAAAGAATAAGTAATGTCAGAGGAGGAACTGTATGGTTAAGAAGCAATCTAATTCTTTTATGTCTTGTGATGGAAAGACATCTATTCATGTTGTTATGTGGAGACCTGATGAGAATGAATATGACAAGCCGGTAGCTGTATTGCAGATAAGTCATGGAATGATAGAGTATATAGACAGATATGACGGATTTGCAAGATTCATGGCAGACAGGGGCTTTGTAGTTGTAGGTAATGACCATCTTGGACATGGAGAGTCAGTGTGTTCAGATGATGATCTGGGTTTCTTTAAAGATGAACATCCGGGGGAAGCACTGGCAAAGGATGTGCATCACCTTACAGTTCTGACAAAGAAGATGTATCCGGGTATTCCTTATTATCTTCTTGGACACAGTATGGGTTCATTTGTTACAAGAAAATATATATGCGATTATGGATATGAGCTGGATGGTGTTATTATAATGGGAACAGGACACCAGCCAACACCAATGGTTCTTGTAGGAAAGGCGCTGGCTGATATTACAAGATTTATAAAGGGAGACAGATACAGAAGCAGACTGATTTCTAAGATTATGTTCGGAGCTTATAATAAGCGCATTAAGAATGTAAGAACGTCTAATGACTGGCTGACAAGAGATGAGACAGTAGTTGATGAATACAATGCAGGAAAGCTTACAACATTTCTATTTACAGTTAATGGCTACAGAGGTCTTATGAATATGATTCTGTATGTAAGAAAGCCACGGAATATAGCAAAGATTCCAAAGAACCTTCCAATGCTTATGGTGTCAGGTCTTGATGATCCGGTAGGTGAATATGGTAAAGGTGTATACAGGGCATATAACACATATCATGGACATATTGATGATATTGATTTGAGACTTTTCGAGGACTGCAGACATGAGTTGTGCAATGAACTTAATAAAGAAGAAATATATGAGGAAATATATGGCTGGATTATGGACCATATGAATAAGTAGAATAATAGAAAAGCGGAATGGCAGCTCAAACCATTCCGCTTTTTCGTTAACAGCTTTAATAAATAAAAACTGTATAATTACAATTTAACAGTTGTGTACTTAGGGATGCATGCAATTCCTAATGCATAAGGACCTGTATGGCAGCCTGAGATAATACTGATTCTTGTCTTAAAATCTTCACGTCTTTCAAGAAGCTTGATGCCAAGCTGTGCTTCAACGTCATCTCTGTACTTTTCTGCTTCTTCAAGGTTAGTGCAGTAACCAACTGTGATATCCCAGTCAGCAATTGGTCTTCCTGTTGATTCAATGTATTTCTGAATCATGTCAATAACGTTAGACTTACCTTTGTTTCTTGTCCTTGTGAATCCACCAAGTCCAATCTCACCTTCTTTCATAACAATGATAGGACGGAGACTTAATTTGCTTGTAATTGTGATTGCTGTCTTTGCAAGACGTCCACCTTTGCTTAAATATTCGAGTGATTCTGTTGTGAACATGATTCGTCCATCATTTCTTAAAGACTCAAGGACTTTAATTGTATCTTCATATGAATATCCGGCTTTTCTCATCTGGAGAGCCTGATATATGAAGAGTGAAAATGATGCTGAGTTAAGTAATGAATTGATGACTGTAACCTTAGCATCAGGATGGTCTTCTAATATAATGTCCTTAGCAGTGCAGGCTGAATTGTATGAACCTGAAAAGTATGATGTAATTGTGCATACGATAGCAGGTCTGCCAGCTTCTACACTTGGCATAATAGCATCAACAAAATCCTGTACACTTGGAAGAGAAGACTTTGGAAAAGCACCTTCATCTGTCATTCTTCTATAGAATTCATCATGAGTAATGTCGTATTGTTCTTTCAGGTAGTTAACACCGTCAAATGTTGTATAGAGAGGGACAAGCTTAAGATTATGAGTCTCTGCATATTCTTTTACGATGTCACATGCTGAATCAGTGATTATATCAAACATAATATATATTATCCTCCACGTTGTAAAAACGATTTGTTTTGTTAATTGGAATGATAACACATAGTTTTCAAAACTACAATACATAAATATTAATATTTTGTAAAATATGAGTATCATAAATTAAAAATTTGTTGTATAATTAATTCAAATGTATATTTTTGCTGTTGGAGGAAATAATTAATGAAAGTATGTGCATTTCTCACAGATGGGTTTGAAACAGTTGAGGCACTTGCGGTTATAGATATATTAAGAAGAGCTGATATCAGAACAGATATGATATCAATTACAGGAGATATTAATGTTATAAGTGCACAGGGAGTAGTTGTTAAGGCTGATGCACTTTTAGATGGATACGTATTTGAAGGCGATGAACTTCTTTTCCTTCCAGGTGGACCTGGACATAAGTCATATTATGAATGTAATGAACTGCTTACACTTCTTAAAGAATATGATAAGAAGAATAACAGAATTGCAGCAATCTGCGCTGCACCTTCTATCCTTGGTAATCTTGGCCTTCTTGAAGGTAAGAAGGCGATGGCTTTCCCTGGATTTGAAGACCAGTTAAAGGGGGCGGAGATAATTCCTGCACCACAAAGAGTTGTGACAGATGGTAATATTACAACATCAAGAGGAATGGGAACATCAATAGATCTTGGTCTTGAACTTGTAAAGCTTATTAAAGGGGAAGAACTTTCTGATAAATTAAGAGCTTCTACCCAGTATATATAATTTGGGGGAGCAGGACTAACGATGGAATATGATAATTATAATGAGGTGGAAATCCGCCGCGACAGAAAAAGAAAAGCCCAGCTTAGGAGAAAGAAAAGGCAGAGAGCTTTAAGAATTAAATTAATTATAATGACTGTAGCTGCAATTCTTATTGCTGTAGTTATTATTAATGTTACATCAGGCTTAAGAAAAACATCAAAGCAGAAAGCCGCATTTGCATCAGATATAATTGCAGAAACATATGCTGAGAATGAAACACAGACGCAGCAGCCAACAGAGCCGCCTCTTATATATTCACAGATGGCAGCAGACTATAAGGATTTGTCATCAGATACACATATAGCGTCACCTTATGCTGCGTTGCTTGATGTGAATAACCATAAGATAATAGCTGGAAAACTTGCAGACTCTAAGATATATCCGGCATCAATGACTAAGGTTATGACACTTATAGTTGTATCAGAGAATATTGATAAGATGCCGCAGACTTATACATTTGGATTCGAGATGCTTAACAGACTTTACATGGAAGAAGCATCTGTTGCAGGATTCCTTGAAGGTGAGACAGTGGATGTTGAAGATCTTATGTATGGACTTGTGCTTCCATCAGGAGCTGATGCAGCCGAGGCACTGGCTATAATGGTAGCTGGCTCTAATGAAGAATTTGCAAAGCTTATGAATGAAAAATGCCAAGAACTAGGACTTAAATATACGCATTTTACTAATCCGACAGGTTTATATGATGAGGAGCAGTATACAACTCCATCAGAGATGGCAATGATTATGGAATATGCCATGAAAGATGAAACCAGAGCCAAAGTACTTGGAACATATCAGTATAAGACTAAAGCAACAGCACAGCATCCGGAAGGAATACAGCTTACAAGTACAATGTATTCAAGAATATATGGTAATGAAGCACCAGGAGTACTTGTTACTGGAGGAAAGACTGGATACACTAATGAAGCAGGAAGTTGTCTTGTAAGTTACGCTGTAACTAATAAAGGTAATGCATATGTTTTCTGTACAGGAGGAGCAACATACAGATGGGCACCTGTATATGATGAGATATACGTATATAAGAACATAATTCCTGAATCGGCTAAAGATTTAGAAACAGAAACAACCAAGATGTCTCCTAATAATTAACAGCCAGAATATGTCATAATAATTAGAATCATCAGACACATAATAATATCAAGACGATAAGTTATGGCGCCATAACTTTTCGGCTTAAACCTAAAATGTGTTTAATAAGGAGGCTTATTATGGCTAAATCAACAAGTTCTAATTATAAGACGAAGAAGGAAGAACAGAGCGCACTTGACAGATTTAAGATGGAGGTTGCTTCAGAAATCGGTGTTAACTTAAAGGATGGTTACAATGGAGACCTTACATCAGCAGAAGCTGGTTCAGTAGGTGGTAACATGGTAAAAGAGATGATCAGAAGACAGGAAGAGCAGATGGGCGGTAAGTAATCACTGCTGTTTATAACTGAATATGAATTATCTTAAGTGATAAATGGGGCTGTAGTCCGCGTATTTTTCAGTAAATATAAGGATTACGGCCCTATCTTTTATTTTTTTAAAATAGTACTGGTAATCTAAAAACAGTTGTGTTATAATTCGTGGGTATGTTGTACGATAGTAACAATACATATATCATAGGAGGATTAATTTATAATGAGTTTCACAGTTGAGAATTTAGAAGAAAAGAATATGGTTAAACTTGTTATTGAGTCTACTGCTGAGGAGTTTGAGGCAGGTCTTAATACTGCATATAATAAGAATAAGAGCAAGATCAGCCTTCCTGGTTTCAGAAAAGGTAAAGCACCTAGAAAGATGATTGAGAAGATGTATGGCGCAGAAGTATTCTACGAAGATGCTGCTAACTCAATCATTCCAGAAGCATATGCTAAAGCTGCTGATGAGTGTGGTCTTGAGCTTGTTTCTCAGCCAAAGATTAATGTAACACAGTTAGAGGCTGGAAAGCCATTTATCTTCGAAGCAGTTGTAGCTACTAAGCCAGAAGTTGAGCTTGGACAGTACAAGGGTGTTGAAGTAACTAAGGCTGATACAGAAGCAACAGATGCTGATGTAGAAGAAGAATTAAAGAGAGTTCAGGATCAGAATTCAAGAACAGTATCAGTAGCAGATCACCAAAGAGCGCGAGGCTAACTCCCGTACTGTAACCGTTGATGACCGTGCAGTAGCACAGGGAGACATCGTTACTCTTGATTTCGAGGGATTTGTTGATGGTGTTGCATTCGAAGGTGGAAAGGGAACAGATTACCCACTTACAATCGGATCTCATTCATTCATTGATACATTTGAAGAGCAGATTATCGGTATGAATATCGGTGATGAGAAAGAAATCAATGTTACATTCCCAGAAGAGTATCATGTAGATGAACTTAAGGGTAAGCCAGCTATGTTCAAGGTTTCTGTTAAGGAAATTAAGGAGAAACAGCTTCCAGAACTTAATGATGAGTTTGCTCAGGATGTATCTGATTTTGATACACTTGCTGAATACAAGGATGATTTAAAGAATAAGATTGCTGACAGAAAGTCAAGAGAAGCTAAGGCTAAGCAGGAAGACGAAGCAATCGCTAAGATTATCGAAGACTCTAAGATGGATATTCCAGATGCTATGGTTGACACACAGGTTAACAGAATGGTTGAGGATTTCGCTCAGAGATTACAGCAGCAGGGATTATCAGTTGAGCAGTACTTCCAGTACACAGGTATGACAGCTGATAAGATTATGGACGAGATGAAGCCAGAGGCTGTTAAGAGAATCCAGTCAAGACTTGTTCTTGAGGCTGTTGTTAAGGCTGAGAACATTGAAACTTCAGAAGAAGATTTCGAAGCAGAGTTAAAGAAGATGGCTGAAGCTTACAAGATGGAACTTGATCAGATTAAGGAATTCATGGGAGACTATGAGAAGAAGCAGATTAAGGAAGATCTTGCAATCCAGAAGGCTATAGAAGTTATTACAGGATCAGTTGTTGAGAAATAATCAGATTCTAATGTGAACATTTAGTATATTGGAGGTTGTGTAATGAGTTTTGTACCTTATGTCATTGAACAGAACAGCAGAGGCGAAAGATCATATGATATATATTCACGTCTGCTTAAAGACAGAATTATATTCTTAGGAGAAGAAGTAACAGATGTATCTGCTAACCTTATAGTAGCACAGATGTTATTCCTTGAAGCAGAAGACCCAGGCAAGGATATACATTTCTACATTAACAGCCCAGGAGGATCTGTGTCAGCAGGTTTTGCTATCTACGATACAATGCAGTACATCAAATGTGATGTATCTACAATCTGTATTGGTATGGCTGCAAGTATGGGTGCATTCCTTCTTTCAGGCGGTGCTAAAGGAAAGAGACTTGCTCTTCCTAATGCAGAGATTATGATTCACCAGCCATCAGGCGGTGCAAGAGGTCAGGAAACTGAAATCAGAATCGTTGCTGAGAATATACTTAAGACAAGAAATAAGTTAAACCAGATACTGGCTGCTAATACTGGTAAGTCAGTTGAAGAGATTTCACGAGACACAGAAAGAGATAATTACATGTCAGCACAGGAAGCTGTTGCTTATGGACTTATTGATAGTGTTGTAGAGAAGAGATAATAACTGCTTATGATAAGGAAGGTGCCTGCAGATAATACATTTGCAGGTATCTCCCTTGTTTTTGTGTAATAAGCGGTACCTGTTATGATAACAGGACATGGATATTGGTGATTTGGAGGATGGTATGGCAGGCAGAAATATTGACGAGAAGCTTAGATGCTCATTCTGTAATAAGACACAGGATCAGGTAAAGAAGCTTATCGCAGGACATAATGGCGTTTACATTTGTGATGAATGTGTAGAAATATGCAGCGATATCCTTGATGAAGAGTTTGAAACAGAATCAGATGGTGTAGATACAGTTGATGGAATGAACATTAACCTGCTTAAACCAAAGCAGATTAAGGAATTCCTTGATGATTATGTTATAGGACAGGACCAGGCAAAGAAAGTTCTTGCAGTTGCTGTATATAATCATTATAAAAGAATTATGTCACAGGCTGATCTGGATGTAGAGTTACAGAAGAGTAATATTCTTATGCTTGGACCAACAGGTTCAGGAAAGACATTTCTTGCACAGAATCTTGCAAGACTTCTTAATGTACCTTTTGCAATTGCTGATGCAACAACTCTTACAGAAGCAGGATATGTTGGTGAGGATGTTGAGAATATCCTTTTAAAGCTTATTCAGGCTGCAGATTATGACATAGAAAAAGCTCAATATGGTATCATATATATTGATGAGATAGATAAGATTACTAAGAAATCAGAGAATGTCTCTATAACAAGAGATGTATCCGGAGAAGGTGTACAGCAGGCACTTCTTAAGATATTAGAAGGAACAGTAGCATCTGTTCCGCCTCAGGGAGGAAGAAAGCATCCTCAGCAGGAACTTATTCCTATTGATACAACTAATATTCTTTTTATATGTGGTGGTGCATTTGACGGGCTTGAGAAAATTATTGAATCGAGAATGGATAAGAGTTCAATTGGATTTAATTCAGAGCTTAAGGAAAAGAGCAATGATAATGTTGGTGAGATGTTCCATAAGGCACTTCCACAGGACCTTATTAAATTCGGCCTTATTCCTGAGTTTGTAGGCCGAGTTCCAGTTGTTGTTTCACTTGATTCACTGGATGAGGCATCACTTGTGAGAATTCTTAAAGAACCTAAGAATGCTATTGTAAAGCAGTATCAGGCACTCTTCGGACTTGATGAAGTAGCACTCGAATTCACAGATGAAGCAATCGAGGCGGTGGCTCACAAGAGTTTTGAAAGAAAGACAGGTGCACGAGGTTTACGTTCAATCTTAGAATCAGTCATGAATGAAGTAATGTATGAGATTCCATCAGATGAGACAATAGCCAAATGTATAATAACTAAGGAAGCTGTAGAAGGCAGCGCAAAGCCTCTGTTAGAATACAGAACGGATGCTGTAAAAAAAGCACAGTAATGAATTGATTCAGGCGGACTGTTCGTGATGGACGGTCCGCCATTATTGATAGAGAGGAATATATGAATAACGAATATAACAGACATTATCCCACTATTCCATTGAGAAATGTAACTGTTTTTCCAGGAATGGTAATGCATTTCGATGTAAGCAGAAAGAAGTCGGTTAAAGCTGTTCAGGCAAGCATGGCGGGAGATCAGCTTATATATCTTGTTACCCAGAGAGATTCACAGGTAAGTGAGCCGGGAATAGAGGATTTATATACAGTAGGAACAATTGCCAAAGTAAAACAGATAATCAAGATGCCAGGTAAAATCTTAAGAGTACAGGTTGAAGGACTTGAAAAGGCAATTATAAACAGCTTTGAGGAAGTATCAGGCATGATGATTGCTGATATAAGCGTAATTGATGGATTGGAGAAGCCAGAAAAGGTTGTTTCAAGAGCAATAGTAGTTGGCATGCGTGAACTTTTATCGCAGTATTCACATGTTAATCCTAAGTTTGCCAAGGATACACTTAAGAGATGGATGTCATATAATGATGCAGAAAAGCTGATGATGGAGTTTGCACAGGAATTCCTGATGGATTATGATAAGAGACAGCAGTTTCTTGAAGTTGAAGACTATGAGCAGATGTATACATTTGCAGCAACATTGCTTATTAATGAAATTAATGCATACAGGATTAAAGAAGAACTTGGCAATGCAGTAAGAGAAAGAGTTGATAAGAACCAGAAAGATTACATATTAAGAGAAGAACTTGCGGCAATTAATGAAGAACTTGATGGAGGAACTGCATCGGAGGCAGAAGAATATGAGGCTGCGGTTGAAAAGCTAGATGCACCTGAATATGTAAAAGATAAGCTTAATAAAGAAATAAAGAGACTTAAATCTTTAGCTGGCAATAATGCGGAAGCAAATGTGGAGAGAACTTACATAGAGACATGCCTTGAACTTCCATGGAATGTGGGAACACAGGATAATAAGGATATAGACAATGCAGCAAAGGTGCTTGATTCAGATCATTATGGAATGAAGGATATTAAAGAAAGAATTCTTGAATCACTTGCGGTTAGAAATATAACAAGCAGTGGCAAAGCACCTATAATATGTCTTGCAGGACCTCCGGGAACAGGTAAGACTTCTATTGCAAAGTCAGTTGCGAAAGCACTAGGAAAAGAATATGTGAGAATCTGTCTGGGGGGTGTTAAAGATGAAGCTGAGATAAGAGGACACAGAAAGACATATATCGGTGCTATGCCAGGAAGAATTATTGAGGGACTTAAGGGCGCAAAGGTTAACAATCCACTTATGCTTCTTGATGAGATAGACAAGATGAGCAGCGATTATAAGGGAGATACTTCAGCAGCGCTTCTTGAGGTGTTAGACAGCGAGCAGAATGTTAATTTTGTTGACCACTATATAGAGATGCCAGTTGATTTGTCAAATGTGCTTTTTATAGCGACTGCTAATGACTTATCAAGAGTAAGCCGTCCTCTTCTTGATAGAATGGAGATAATAGAGGTTGGCTCGTATACGGCAAATGAAAAGTTTCATATTGCTAAGGAGCACCTTATTAAGAAGCAGATTAAACAGAACGGTCTGCTTGTATCAGATGTTAAATTCACAGATAAAGTTATAAGGACAATTATAGATTCTTATACACGAGAAGCGGGGGTGCGTGGGCTCGAAAGACAGATTGCCAAAGTTGTAAGAAAGGCGGTCAGCGAGTTGTATAAGGCAGGTGTATTCACGCCTGATGGAACAAGAGACAAGTCTGTAAAGAAAACAGTTAACATATCTGATAAGAATATTACAGATTATCTTGGAAAAGTTAAGTACAGACCGGATAAGAAGAACCCAAAGGGTGAAGTTGGTATTGTAAGAGGCCTTGCATGGACGCAGGCGGGTGGAGATACTCTTGAGATAGAGGTTATAACGATGCCGGGCAAAGGCGAGTTCAAGCTTACAGGTAATATGGGTGATGTAATGAAGGAATCAGCAAGTATAGCGGTTTCTTACATCAAGTCTGTTACAGAGAAAGGCAGATACAAGGTGGATACAGAATATTTCCAGAAGCATGCATTCCATCTTCATATACCTGAGGGAGCGACTCCTAAAGACGGACCTTCTGCTGGTGTTACAATGGCTACAGCAATGTTATCTGCAGTTACAGGAATTCCGGTAAGGGCAGATGTTGCCATGACAGGAGAGCTTACACTAAGAGGCAGGGTTCTTCCGATAGGAGGACTTAAAGAAAAGCTTCTTGCAAGTAAGACAGCAGGCATAACAAATGTTTTCGTACCAGAAGATAATCAGGCAGATGTAGAGGAACTTGATGCTGAGATAACTGATGGAATGAACATAATATATGTGAATAATGTTAAAGAAGTATTTGCACAGGCACTAATGCATTAAATGAAAGGAGATATGGATTATGGTTATTAAAAAGGTTAATCTGGATATAGTAGTCGGAGTGACAAGTACACTGCCTGAAACTCCATTTCCGGAGGTTGCATTTGCAGGCAAGTCAAATGTTGGTAAATCATCGCTCATTAATGCATTGATGAACAGGAAATCATATGCAAGAACATCATCACAGCCAGGTAAGACACAGACTATTAATTTCTATAATATTAATGACAGCATGTATCTGGTTGACCTTCCAGGTTATGGATATGCCAATGTAAGTCCGGCTGTCAAAGCCAAATGGGGTAAGATGATTGAGAAATATTTAAGAAAGAGCAGCCAGTTAAAGCAGGTGTTCTTGCTGATTGATATCCGTCATGACCCATCTGACAATGACAGAATGATGTATGACTGGATTGTAAATAATGGTTACAGACCTGTAATTGTTGCAACAAAGCTGGATAAGATTAAGAGAAGCCAGATAAGCAAACAGGTTAAAGCTGTAAGAACAGGACTTGGATTAAGACAGGATGATATTCTTATTCCTTTTTCATCACAGACCAAGCAGGGACTGAAAGAATTATGGCAGCTTATAGATTCATATGTACTGCCACAGGAAGAAGTTACAGAAGAATTGCTGGAAGAAACTATAGATAATAAATAAAAAAGCGTTTCGACAGGTAAACTTGAGAAAATCTCATTTGCATGTCGAAACGCTTTTTACATAAGTTTACGAACAATATAATCATATACTTCCTGACTGTTCTCACGCCATCTTGCACATATTATCTCAGCCTGTTCCTCAACTGGAACATTAAGATTGAGTTCGATAAGAGTTGTATCCCCTTCTTTTAACTGACAGTGTGCAATGTAATTGCCGTTAGATAACTTGTAGCAGTCAGTTACAGTTCCAGCCTCATTCTTTAATTCGTATTTGTTATCGAACAGATAAGTTTCTATATCATCGCGTATCGCAGTTGATATCTTGGTATAGAAAAATGCGATGGTATCCTCACCTTCTTTGGTAAGAGTATAGTGAGTGCTGCTCTGGTGCGTGTAGCCTCTTATAAAGCCGTCCTCAACCAGAGAGTTGATGGTTTCCTGGAAAGTGAAATAATCCGTGTATTGTTTATCCAACATGAAAGATGAGAGCTGTGTGTTGGATAACGGGAAATTCACTTTACTCAGCATATATAAAATCATTAATTTGTACAAAGTGGTTGAGTCAGTGTTCATAATCTTTTCCTTGATAAATCTTATTTTCTTTGAGGTAATGTGTGAGAGTATTAAGAACTCTCTTTTTGTCAGCAGTCCATAATGGTGCTGCAAGAATATTCTTAGGCCCGTCACCGGTAAGTCTGTGTATTACCATATTCTTGGGTAATACAGGGAGTATAGCTCCTATTGCGGCAAGGTATTCATCCATAGTAAGAGCTTTGAATAATCCTTTGCAATAATCATCGTAAAGGTCAGTATCTTTTAAAATGTGCAATAAAGAAATCTTGATTCCCGATGCACCGCTGTCTGCTATATAGCGGGCAGTAGCAATATAATCACTTATGGTTTCGTGAGGAAGACCAATTATCATATGGACAATCGGAGCAATTCCTATGGAAAGAAGATTTTTTACCGCTTCATCATATGTGGATAAAGGATATCCTCTGCGTATATAATCAGAAGACGAATCATTAATAGTCTGCAATCCTAATTCAATCCATACAGGTTTGATGTGGTTAAGCTCATCAAGAAGCTCTAGGATGTCATCGCCGAGACAATCTGGTCTTGTTGCTATAGACAGTATACGGATATCATCTCTTAGTATTACAGGCATAAAAAGTTCACGCAGATATTGGGCATCAGCATATGTGTTAGTAAATGATTGGAAATATGCAATATATTCACTGCCAGAATACTTATTAGATACCAAAGTCTTTGCTTTGTCAATATCTTTAACAGCAAAATCTCCGGAACCATGACCACTGCAGAATATACAGCCTCTTGTATCAAGAAATCCATCTCTGTTAGGACAGGTCATGTTTCCGGAAAGACTTAATTTGTATAATTTTTTACCATAAGTGTCTTTCAGATATTCACTTACAGAATAATAATACGGAAGCATAATTACTTCTCAATATGATCGATTACAGCCTTGCTGACAACATCAGCAACTCTTGGGTCAAATGCTTCAGGAAGGATATTAACATCACTTACTTCGTCATCTGGAACAAGGTTAGCAATTGCAAGTGCAGCAGCAAGCTTCATATCTTCAGTTATCTGTCTTGCACGGCCTTCAAGAGCACCCTTGAAGATACCAGGGAATGCAATAACATTATTTACCTGGTTAGGGAAATCAGAACGTCCTGTACCAACAACTCTTGCACCTGCTGCCTTGGCAACATCAGGCATAATCTCTGGAACAGGGTTAGCCATTGCAAATATAATTGCATCTTTATTCATAGTCTTAACCATATCGGCTGTAACGATGTTAGGAGCAGAAACTCCGACAAATATATCTGCACCACGGAGTGCATCAGCTAAAGAACCAGTCTTGTTCTCAAGGTTAGTTACTTCCATCATTGACTGCTGCATCCAGTTAAGACCTTCTGAAGCCTTTGAAAGGATACCAGACTTATCACACATTGTAACATGCTTAAAACCATATGTAAGAAGAAGCTTTGTAATAGCAACTCCGGCAGAACCGGCACCGTTAACTACTACCTGACAGTCTTCTTTAGTCTTGCCTGTTACCTTAAGTCCGTTAATGATACCTGCTAACACAACGATAGCAGTACCATGCTGGTCATCATGGAATACAGGTATGTCAAGAAGTTCCTTAAGTCTTGTCTCGATTTCAAAACATCTTGGAGCTGATATATCTTCAAGATTGATACCGCCAAATGCAGGTGCAATATTAACTACTGTTTTGATGATTTCTTCTGTGTCCTGTGTATCAAGGCATACAGGTACAGCATTAACATTACCAAATTCCTTGAATAGAACAGCTTTTCCTTCCATAACAGGCATAGCGGCATGAGCACCGATATTACCAAGTCCAAGTACAGCACTTCCGTCAGATACAACAGCGATAGTATTTGCTTTAATTGTGTATTTGTAAGCAGCCTCTTTATCTTTTGCAATAACCTTGCATGGCTCTGCTACACCAGGAGTATAAGCAATGGCAAGATCTTCTCTTGTCTGAATCTTCATTTTAGGAGTTGTTTCAAATTTACCATTCCATTCTTCATGGAGTCGTAAGGCTTTCTCTGCATTAGTCATAATATCTAATCTTCCTTTCAATTATAGTGCTTTTCACAGCAACATATATAATAACATATTGCTATGACTAAAAAAAGCATTTTTAGTCTTTTCTTTTAGAATAATACGTTGTATAATTAATTTATCTTTGATGCGATTTCTGCATCATTTCCCATTAAATTAAACTATGACTAATAACAGAGGTGGATTATATGAAGGCAAAGTTAGAAACATTGTCAGTCAGTGTATTACGCGAATTTGCGAAGGACAAGAATATAAAAAATATATCAACAATGAGAAAGAGCGAACTCATAGATGCAATTATTGCTGCAGCAGAAGGAGAAGAAAAGAGAGAGCCGGCGGAAGTTGAAGCTGTTGTTTCTGAAGATGCTAGAGCAGAACACGATGAGGCAGGAATATCGGATGAATCACACCATAAGAGTGAACAGTATGTTA
>OGLG01000903.1_pt1 | contig 19967 bp, 20 predicted proteins | sample 1572621 | NCBI WGS metagenome assembly OGLG01 (sample SAMEA2581912, study PRJEB24529) | metagenome | biome: Human gut stool | place: China | collected 2011 | reverse complement strand
CAGCCGAGGTATCACTTTGAGGCGCTGTGAGGTCTGCAATGAATCGTGAAGAATTGGAAGCCTACATTCTGAACCATTACAGTACTGCGCCGGACTATCCTTGGGCGGACACACCGCGCGCCGCCGTGTTCCGTCATACAGGCAACCGGAAGTGGTTTGCGCTGCTCATGGAAGTGCCGCGGGACAAGTTGGGGCTTGCGGGAACGAAGAAACTCGATATCGTCAATTTCAAGTGCGATCCGATTTTGATTTCGTCCCTGCGCGGCGAGACTGGCATTTTTCCGGCGTACCATATGAACAAAGCCAGCTGGATCACCGCCGCGCTGGACGGCAGCGTGCCGGCAGAAACAATCGAGCTTTTGCTGGATGTGAGCTATGAGCTGACCAAGCCGAAACCTCGCAGGAAACCAGTAAATAGGAAAGAACCAGATGATACGAAAATTTGAAAATCTGGATTTGGACGCCGTCATGCAGATCTGGCTGCAAGCCAATCTGGACGCCCATGCGTTTATCCCGGCGAGCTTTTGGACAGACCATTTTGAGACGGTGCGCGATATGCTCCCGCAGGCGGAGCTCTATGTCCACGAGAACGAAGCCCCCCGGCAAATCGACGGCTTCATCGGTCTGACGGAGAACCACATCGAGGGGATTTTCGTTGCAAAATCCGCGCGTTCCAAGGGCATTGGAAGAGCGCTGTTGGAGTATGCAAAGTCGCGCAAACCGCGCTTAACGCTGAGCGTCTATCAGAAAAACGAGCGGGCGCTTGCGTTTTATCGGCGAGAGCAGTTTGCCATACATTCGGAAGGCATCGACGAGGACACAAACGAAGCGGATATCCAGATGCTCTGGACCCGGTAGGCGCAGAGAAATTGACGGAGGACGGTCAGCCGTCCTCCGTTTTGTCAATCTGTACTGCTCCCGAAGAAAGTGACGGAGTTTTTCCAAATCCGGATCGCAGAGCAGCGGCAGAATTTCCACCAGCTTTTCCGGCTCCAGATTCCACCACTGATAGCGCAGCAGCAGGTCTTTCAGTTCCGCGTCAAATCGCTCCTTGATGAATCTCGCCGGGTTTCCGCCGTAAACAGTGTACGCCGGAACATCCTTCACCACCACGGAATAGGCGACGATGATCGCGCCGTCGCTAATCTTCACGCCGGGCATGATGATGCTCTCGCGCCCAATCCACACGTCGTTTCCGATGACCGTGTTGCCCTTGCGCGGAAGCTGCGCCATGTGCGGCGGCGTATTCTCCGTCCAGGCGCCGCCGAAAACGTTGAATGGATACGTCGTGGCGCTGCTGATGCGGTGGTTCGCAGGACCCATGATAAACTTCGTGCCGGACGCGATTTGACAGAACTTGCCGATCACAAGATGATCGCCGAACTCCGGGTAGTTGAACAGCACATTGTTCCGCTCAAACCCCGTCGGATCGACCGCATCGTCATAATAGGTGTAGTCACCGACCGTGATATTCGGCGCAGTGACGACGTTCTTGATGAAGCAAGAGGTCTTGTATTCATTCGGAAAGACCGTATTCGGGTCAGGAATATTCATCATTATTTTGTCCTTCCTGGCTGTTTTTTCATCACAAAATTCGTGAGCGCAACGCCGTGGCGGATCACTTCCTGTTTGCGCACGACATGGTATCCGCGATGCTGGAAAAACAGCTTTGCCGTGATGGAAGCGTGTGTCGTGAATGTCTTTCCAGCCGCGAAGCGCTCCAATTCGTCGCAGATCGCAGATGCAATACCTTGCCCCTGATAGTCCTTATGGACATACAGCCTGTCCAGATAGCCGGTCTCATCCATGTCCGCAAAGCCAACAATTTCGCCATTCACCACGGCGATAATCGTCCTGTGCGCCCGAAAAGACTTGTCCCACGCCTGCAAATCTACTTCACCGGTCGCCCACGCATCCAGTTGCTCTTGCGTATAGTCCTTCGCGTTCACGCTGTGAACGGTCTGGTAAAAGAGTTCTGCCAACTGTGCGCAGTCGGAAGGTATGTATTCTCGAAGCTGCATAGTTTGTCCTCACAAATGTTGCTCATTTGAGTTTTTCTGGGGCTGCTACCGCATAAAAAGCGATCAGCCGTTCTCTGTCAATTTGTTTTGCCGTCTCGCATAATAGCGCAACCAAGCGCAGATGATCTTCGACTACGTCAATCTGTTCTTCAAATGGAATCTGCCAATCCAGATATTTCGGCGCAACAAGTCGCAGAACAGCCGAGTTTCCTGCCTTATGTATCCCAAACTGTGGAGCATATTGTTCTCCTAACATATCTTTCAGCAGCGCTTTTAATTCCTCACGATGCGCTGCAAGGCCATTGAATGTCAGGTCAATATAGCTGTATTCAACGCCATGCATTTTCATCTTATGGTGAATATAAACCGGCTTCAAATCAAGACTTGTCTTATAGGTTGGCCAGTCTCCGTTTTTGCTTTTCTCTTTTGCTTTGGACTTAAGCTCAATATTCGGATAATGGGTATGCAGATAGCAGACATATTTGCTCCAGAATGCTGTTGATGCCGCGTCGACTATTTTGGTGTACGGTCTGCGGGCTTGTTCGATTGCAGCGGAGAGCTGCTGATACTTCAGTTGGTTGCGGATGGTGGTTGGTGCAATAAATAATTCCCGGCATTCCTCGTATGTTACTTTCAGAGGATACTTCGCCGCACTGCTATTGTTTTTCATATATTCAGCCGGAGCAATCAGAAACACATAGAACGCACTGTATTGTTCTTCACGAACACCTTTTTCTCCGCGCTCTACATATCGCTCATACTGCCCAGGCTGCGCAATTGCATGGATCTTGTCTTCAATCAACAATGCAACCTTACGACCGTCCTTTTCAAGAACAATCGTCAAATCGGATTCGCCCAAAGCTGCATCTGTGAGGGATACTTCTTCCGAGACGATCTTATAGCTGAAAAGTTCTGTGTTCCCGGTCTTTTGGAGAAACAGATTTAGGAAATCTTCGTTTAAGGCAAATTCCTCTAAAAAGAGCAAATCCATGTCTCGCTCAGAGACGCCATTCCATTGAAATTGCATGGATTTCGCACCTCACACTCCTGGCAAACTCTGGTTGTAGGCGAACAGTATGCTTAAAATGCCACATATTAGACGACCTCACACTTCCCGTCATGGAACTGAAAGCTGGAAACCGAGTCCGTCTGATCTCTTCCCTTTATGATGATTAAGTGCTTTCGTGCGTCCATAGGCATCTCCCCAAAATCATGCAAAGTACGTCAGCCTACTACCAACTTATTCGTCTTCTTCAAAAACTTCGCCGGGATCGGGCGATCCAGCCGCCAGGTGATATTCATTGGCCGACTGCCTTCATGCTTCACATAGCTCGCCGTTCCCAGATAGGTGTATGCCTCCGCACCACCAGTCACGCGGTCTGCCTTAAACTCACGAACGAACAGCAGTACCTTGCTGCCGCGTTCTTTATGGTGAATATAGCGCTGACCAGTGGGCGAATTTTCCGCCGTGGTGCTCTGGCTCTGCCAATGAAACAGGCTCTCACTGATGGAATAGTCGTTGTACATGGTGGTTGGCGAATAGTCCTTATCCGCTTTGTTCAGCGTTACGAAGAATACATCCAACCGTTTGTCCGACAGCCATTTCACACCCTCACGAACGGTGGACGGCTTCATAAAGTCCAGCGCCACTAAGAGCTGGTCGCGGGTATAGGTACAATGCAAATCCAGCGGGCAGTCAAAGCCCAGATCAACCGGCTCGTCAATGAAGTCGATCTGTTCAAAGCGATAGCGCAGCAGCTCCATGAGTTCGTTGAGCAGGACCGTGCTATCCGACAGCGCATAGAGATTGTCCAACACTTCTTCGCTACTCCAATTCTACACAGCCTTGCCCCAAACGGTGATATAAAACATCTGCATCATCCGCTTTTCCGCATCCGGAAGCGCTGCAAAATCAAGGTTGTCCAGACGCGGAAGGACATCCAATAGGAAGGAAATCCAGCGGCGGGAGTCAATCACGGCAAGCTTTGCAAACGCTTTGGCCAAAACATCTTCCAGCGGTTCTGAAAAGTCCTCGATGTCATCCGCTCTGGCGCAAATGCGAGAGAAGGAGGAAAACTTGTAGATCGCCCGCGGGTCAAGATGGTAGTAATCCAAGAAATTTTTGAGCGTCAGCTCCAGCCCGCTGTCCTCCGCAAAGGAGGCTGCGCGAGCCACCAACCCAGCCGTATTGCCATAGGACGCGCGGATATTCTCCAAAATGTATTTGGCTGCCTTCTTCTCCAGCTGGATGTAGCAGCCCTTGGGGACGGACACAAAACCATCTTTAATTTCACGGCTCACGCTGCGGGTGGTATTCGACAGCAGCGCCGCAAACTTATCTTCAAAATTGTATTTTCGATTTGCCTGACCGATGAAGTCCAGCACGGTCAGGCATTCCTTGTCCTCAGATAGACGCAGACCACGTCCCAGCTGCTGCAAGAAGATTGTCAGGGATTCGGTGGGGCGCAGGAACAGAACAGTATTAACTTCCGGAATATCCACGCCCTCGTTGTAGATGTCCACGACGAAGATAAACCGCACATCGCCGGACACCAAGCGCCGCTTGGCCGCCGCTCTTTCCTCGTCCGAAGATTGCCCGGTGAGGCACATGGACGGGATGTTGTGGTCGTTAAAATAGCGGCACATAAATTCCGCGTGATCTACCGTCACACAGAAGCCGAGGCCCTTCACCTCGTCAACGTCCGTCACATATTTCAGCAGTGCCGTCACAACATGGTCGGCGCGGCGGTCGGCAACCGCCCCACTGAACGTATAGATATGCTCCAGCTCGCTCTTTTGGTAGCCACCGGCAGACCATTTGAGGGCATCCAGATCCACCGTATCGGTAACGCCAAAATACTGGAATGGGCACAGGAGCTTTCGATCAATGGCTTCCGGCAGACGGATCTCCGCTGCAATGCGGTTATGGAAGTATGGCAGGATACTCTTGCCGTCCATACGTTCCGGAGTAGCGGTCAAGCCCAGCAGAATGCGCGGTTGGTAGTAGGACAAAAGCTTCTGGTATAAGGAGAAGAAAAATGACGAATGAAATCAAGCTCGTTATAGGATCGTGGGGTTCGTATAACGCCTGCAACGACCGAGCGCTCGGCTCCGAGTGGCTCTGTCTCAATACTTATTCCGACTGGAATCAAATAGCCGCGGCGCTCAAAAAGCAAGGGTTTCGCCTTGACGATACAGAGGAAATGATATGCCGAATAAATTATATTGAATATGTATATTTGCCTGCTTCTACAGAGTGGCTCTCGCCGTTCGGAAGCAATATTTCCGCTTTGCAGTTTGAGGGAATAGTTACGGCATATGTGCAGCCCTTTTCCGTCTTTTCCCAACCGCAGACCACCTTTCCGTATGCGCTCTGATATTCTGCCCTTGCATAAGTCAAGCTGCCGCCGGGTTTGGGGGCGATGCGGAACTTGTTTTCGCCGTCTACGTTTATGCCGCACATTTCGCCGAAGAGCCATTCACAAACAGCGCCTTTGGAATAATGGTTGAGCGAAGCCACGCCGCCCTGCGCCTTGGTGCCTTCCCAGCTCTCCCATATGGTATTCGCGCCCATCTTGGGCATGAACAGCCAGCCGGGCATCTCTTCGTTTTCAAGCAGGCGGTATGCATACTCTATGTTCATATCGGCGAGCACGTACAAAATAAACGGAGTAGACAAAAATCCCGTGCCTAGGCGCCAGCCGTAATTATCCAGCGCTTTAAGGAGTCGCTTTTTTGCAAATTCACGCTGTTCGCCCGTAAGAAGGCTCATATACAGCGGCCGCACCAGCTTTGCCTGGCGGTCGGTATCGTATGAATACTTTTTGGTCTGAACGAGTCTGCGGTAGCCCGTGCGCGCCCTGTCGGCATATTTTTTATATAATTTTTCGTCATCCTTTTTGCCGAGCTCCGCAGCAATCTCAGCCATGTGTTCGAGCATATATACGACATATGCCGTGGTCTCTTCGGGGTGGGGGCATACAAAGTCGGATATGCGGAAGGCGTTGACGTCTACGGGCTCCGCCCACTCGCCGTAGGACTGGCCGTAATTGGAGATATATTTTCTATATTTCAGCCCCACGCCCGTGGGGAGCGCCGTTAAATACCACTTGCCCAAAGTCTTTATTTTGAACATGGCATATTTTTTCATTGCGGCATAGTTTTCAGAGATTATGCGCTTGTCGCCGTACTGTTTCCACAGCCTGTAAGGAATGAGCACGCCCGCGTCCGACCAGCCTGCAGAGCCATCCATCGTATTCATGTAAAAATCAATGCCGCCGCGCGGAGTTATCTGCCTGAAACAGCCGTTTTTATGCTGGCCGTCGCACATGTCCGCGATATACTTGCGGGCGAATGAGTCGTAGTCGAACAGATAGCTTGCGGTGTTCACAAATATCTGCGCGTCGCCCGTCCAGCCGTGGCGCTCGCGCGTGGGGCAGTCGGTGGGAACGTCGGCGTGGTTGTTCTTTGCCGACCACATAGTATTCTGCACAAACTTGTTTATAAGATTGTGCGAACAGTCGAACGAGAGCGTCGGCTGCATATCCGAATACACGGCGACGGCCGTAAAGTCGTCCGCTTTCCACTCCGCGTCGCCCTCGACGAGCATATACTGGAAGCCGAATATGGCGAACTTTGTCTTGTATGTATTTACGCCGCCTTTGCAGACGTACTCAATCTTCTGCAACGGCGTGGCGCGCTTTTTGGTGGCGCATTGAATGTTCTTCTGCGTGAATTCGCCTTCACCGTCGAACATTTCGCCGAAGCGCAAAACCAGCCTTTGCCCAGCCCTTGCATTTACGGTAAACGCCACATATCCCGCTATGTTTTGGCCAAAATCAAGCACCTTTGCGCCCTTGGGGGTGACTATAAGTTTGGGATTTGAAAACCTTTCGTGCTCGGTGAGGGCAACGTTGTTTGAGGCGGAGGGAACGACTTTGCACTTTGCAAGTTTTGCGTTGCCCGAATATGTGGGCTTTTTGCGCGCGTCTACAATTTCGCCGTCCTTGTTGTCGGCAAAGGTGATGGGGCCGTTGTCCGACCACTTCCAGCTTTCATCCGTAACTATGCGCGAGATTTTGCCGCTGCCGTCGGTGAGTTCAAGTTGAGCCAAAAGTTTTGTCTGCGTGCCGTACTGATTGCGCAAGCCCCACGCGCCGCAACTGCCGCGGTACCAGCCGTCAGCGAGCTCTGCGGTGATTACGTTCGCGCCGCTCTTTATAAGTTCGGTTACGTCGTAGGTCTGGTACTGTATGCGCTTTGTGTAGTCGGTATGTCCGGGAGCGAGCACAAAGTTGCCCGCGCGCCCGCCGTTTATCTTCACTTCATAAAGCCCGCAGGCGGTGACGTACAGCCGCGCCTTTACAACACCGATGGCGGTAAAATCTTTTTTGAAACAGTCGACGGGGTAGCGCCTCCTTTTATTGACCCTGTAATTTCCGCTTATCCACTTCGCCTGCCAGTCGGACGCATTTAAAAGCCCGTATTCAAACGCTGCCGAGGCGCTCTCCCCCTCTTTGTCATTTTCGTCCCAGAGGGTTACGCTCCACTCCACCTTCTGCCGCGATTTAGGCGGCAGGGGATATTCGGCGCGCATCGAGGAAGATTGCACTTTTCCGCTGTCCCACACTGTTTTACCGTCCGACACGGCTATAATGCGGTATGCCATCTGCTTTTTTCCGCCCTCGCAGTTCCACATAAGGCGGGGATTTTTTATGTCGATGCCTATCGGATTTACCAGATACTCTGTCTTTAAATTTATAGCTTTCATATTGTTCCTCTTAAAATTCCGCAGGCTATATGCCTGCATTTTTAAAAAAAACGTCAAGTTTTTTCAATGTCTTTCTCGCCTCGGGAAGTTGCGTTATTATCGGCCATGCATGCAGCAGGCCATTCATCACCTCTATGTGTGCCTTTACGCCGTCGTTGACCGCCTTTTGGTATAACATTACGGCATCGTCATATAAAATTTCCGAATCGGAAGCCGATAAAAAAAGGGGCGGAAAATTGTTGAAAGTGCCGTAAACAGGTGATATTATGGGGTCTTTAAAAAATTCGACGACCGCATTTTCATGGCATATAAGTTTTAAAAGTTCGCCTGAGGACGGGTCGCGCTTTAACATATAGTCCGTCTTTACGTTTGTTTTGTGCGAAGGCAAGTCTGTATTCAATGCGGCGAGAGGCGAGAATGCCGCCACGGCCGCAGGACGGGCAATACCCTCTTTCAAAGCGCGCATTGCCACCGATACGGCGAGCGTTCCGCCCGCACTTTCACCCATTAAAACGACTTGCGGATATCTTTGTACAACGGCGCCGTATGCCGCATAACAATCTTCATGCGCTGCGGGCAGCTTATGTTCGGGAGCAAGGCGATAATCGCACGCAATACAGTCGAAGCCGAACCTGTCGCACAGGTAAAAGGTTATTGCCCTGCGTTCGCGCGCAGAGCCGGTAGTAAAACCGCCGCCGTGAATATAGAACACGGGAATGCGGGTGTTTCCGGCCTTTTTGACCACTTCGCACGGTATGCCGCCGAACTCCGTCCGCTCGACCGTAACACCCCTTGGCGGGCGCGGCGGACGGCGCGCGGCGTTATTTTTTCTTTCGGCATAAATGTCGCCGTTTGCAGGCATCCGTTTGAATATTGCGTCAAGAATATGCAAAAGCAAGCTTGCCATATATCACCTCTAATTATCGCCGTCAGATCCCTTGCCGCGGACTTTGCCCGCCTGCCCTGCGGCCAGCCCATTCTTTTCTGAGAATGGCGTATTGAATAGTATTTTCGTACTTGGGAGAGCCGTCAGGATTGTTTATGAATGATACAAACTCCTTAAAAAGCCCCTCTCTGCGCATGCCGAGTTTTTCGCACAGCCTCTGACAGGAAAAATTGTAATCTTCCGTATAAGCGTAAATTCTTCTCACCGAAAGGTTGCCGAAAAGATAGTCGAGCAGCGCAGATGCAGCTTCGTAGGCATACCCTTTACCCTGAAACTTTTTGTTAAACATCCAGCAAGGACTTACGGTATCGTCTTCCTGCTTATCGCGGCAATAGAACACCTCGCCTATGACCTTTCCAGTCTCTTTAAGGCAGACGGCAAAAAATTCTTCATTCTTATTGCCGATGCGCTCTTCCACCGCCTTTTGTGCCTGCGCCAGGTCATCCGTCTTCATTTGAAGAAAACAGTTGACTTCCGGTTCAGACAGATATTCAAATAAATCGTATTCGTCTCCATTGCGGAAATGGCGCAGATAAAGCCTTGCCGTTTCTATAACGGTGTCACACATATACATCTCTCCTTAAATTATGTGGCCGATATACCCGAAGCCGCACGGAAACGGGCAAGCCATGAATACAACTCGCCGTTGGTGCAATACCAGATATCGTCCCTTCCGCCGAGCCTGCCTGCTATTTTCTCCATAAGCTCCCAGTTGTCGTCGCGGTCAAATTCAAAAGCATGTCCCCAAAGGAAGAACAGCAAAGCCCCGTCGTCACGCAAAAAGCGCTCGATATCGTCCATAGTACCCGCCTCCCCGTGATGACAGGTGGGATTCCACTCGTACCAGTCCTTCGGCAAGCCGAATGCATGCGTTGATTTTACCGTGCGCGCATACAGAATTCCGTTGTCTTTAAGAACGTTTTTAACATCTTGGTTAAATTGCCCCATGGGGTATGCGTGGCCCGTTATTTTTCTGCCGAAAATTTTTTCAAGCTCTTTCACATCATGCGAAACATTCTTTGCAATGCCGCGAAAGCTCATTTTTGCCAGATTTTTATGAAAATACCCGTGAGAGGCTATTTCGCATATATCGGAATCAAAAATCTGCCTGGCCTTGTTTTTGCTTAAAATTCGGTATATTGCTGATATTTTTATCCATGACGGCAGAAAGATTCCGCTGTTTATGTTGAATGTAATTTTTAGCCCGTATTTTTTACATATTGCAAGTAAACGCTCGTCCTGCAACATATTGTCGTCGTACGAAAGCGTTACCGCTTTGCACTTACCTCCCGGAAAAAGCACCTTGCCTTCCATTGCCCGCTCCTTTGGTCATAGATGCAGTTTTTTGCACAGCGAAAGTATTCTGCTTGCACACCTTTGCAGATGCAGTCTGTCTGTTCTGCCGGACTTTACGGCGCCAAGCAGCGCTTTATGCTGATATTTATTTCCAGCCATTATAAGGTCGTTTTCAGCCGAAAGGACTTCGCCTGCGTCTGCCTGCCCGACGGCAACGCTCTGCCAGTCGGTCATAACAACTCCTTCAAACCCAAACTCGCAGCGCAAAACGCCGTTTATAAGGTCAGAAGAGCTGTTTACGTAAGTTCCGTTCACCTTGTTGTAGCTTGACATAATACATTCGGGCCGCGCATTTTTTACAACGAGTTTAAACGCTTTGAGGTAAATTTCCCTCATAGCCCTTTCGTTTATCTCACTCGAAGACTTTATGCGGTTATCCTCCTGATTATTGCAGCAGAAGTGTTTTACCGTTACCGCGCAACGCGAATCTTCCTGCACGCCGGAGACGACGGCGCAGGCCATCGCGGCGGTGAGTACGGGGTCTTCCGAATAATATTCAAAATTCCTTCCGCACAGCGGGTGACGCTGAATATTTATTCCCGGCGCAAGCCATATGCCCACACCGTATCTGACCATCTCAGCAGAAATCGCCCTGCCCGCTTCTTTAATCAGCGCAGGAGAAAATGTCTGCGCCTGCACGGCGGCAACGGGCCAGGCAGTGCAGAATTGATAAACCTGTTTTGCGCGCTTGCTGTGCCTGCCCCATATGCGGTCAAGCCAAGCGAACAGCTTTTTAGCCTTTATAAGTTCCTGCGGGAGCTTGCCCTTTGTTTTTATTTTTCCGCCCGGCTCTACGGCATACTCCCTTGCAATTCTTATTCCCGCAGGGCCGTCCGCCATTACTGCGGGGAAATAACCGTATTTTTTGCAAACCTTTTTATCTATCTGCCCGCACGCGCCGACCACATCGGGAATACCTCCGCTCATGAGCGCAGGATCGCCTACGCAAATATCGGAAAGCTCCTTATCCGTCATGCGCGCCGCCTCGGGCAGAATTTTTACATACGGCGCGGAATAATCGTGCTTTATGACTGCAACGGCCTTTTCGTCGAGATACAACACTTTGCCGGCACATTCTGCGCCGCGGCAACATGCGGGAGCCTGTATTTCGCGCACGCGGCCGCGCGCACCGCCTATCGCCCTGCACCGTTCGGTTATAACGTTTTTGCTTAAAACGACCGAGGCAATACACTCAGTATTGCGCGAACTATTGCCCACCCTTATCAGGTAGCTGCCCTTTTCAAGCACGAAGCACGAATTTTCTTCGTCGTATGCCGCAAAATCAGAGATGTCGAACCCAAGATTCACTTCTTCGCTCTCTCCGGCATCGAGTCTGCGCGTCTTTGCGAATGCCGCCAACTGCTGGTACTCACGCGCGATTTTACCGCCGGGACAGGAGATATAGACCTGAACGATCTCCTTGCCTGCAACGCTGCCGATATTTTTTACTTTTGCGCATACGGAAATACGCGAACCGTTCAGCTCTGCCTCGGCCGATATATTGAAACGCGTATAGGAGAGCCCGTAGCCGAAGGCATACATCGGCTCTGTGCCGAACGTGTCGTAGTAGCGGTAGCCTACATATATCCCGTCCTTGTATATTTCTTTTTCTGTATTTCCGTCCAGAAAACTGTATGAATCGGAACAAGGAAGGTCGGCAAGGTCTTTCGGCCATGTAGCTGCCAGTCTGCCGGAGAAATTGCGGCTGCCGCTCATAAGCTGCGCAAGCGCAAGCCCGCCAGCCTGACCCGCCTGACCCATAAATATTACGGCGCCCGGCTTTGCCGCAAGCAGTTGCGCCATATCTATGCATGCGCCCGCATTTATGACGAGTATGGTATTTTTATAATGCGCAACAAGAAATTGCAAATCGCGCAGTTCCTTATCCGTAGGGTAATATTCCCCCTTTACGTTGCGCCTGTCGCCGCCTTCGCCCGCCTGGCGGGTCAGAACATATACGGCGGTATCGGTATCGGAGGCGGCCACGTTGGACTGCGTTATATCCCGCCCCTTGGGGTAAATTATCGGAAGAGCCAGTTCGTTCATCAGCTCCCAGAAGCGGAATACACTGTACTTTTTGCCTATCTGTCTGATTTTTGCGTCGCGCGCCTCTTCTTCACGCGCCATCTGTGAATCGCAGTCGTCCAGCCAGCCCTTGGTGGTCACACGGAAGCCGCAAAGCTCCAACCCCTCTTCCACATTGATGTTTCTGCGGTTGTTGACTTCGCCGCTGCCCGTCCCGCCCTTGCAGGTGTTGCGGGCGCCCGAACCGTACAGCGCCACATTTTTGCTTTTCAAAGGCAGCGCGCCGCTGTTTTCAAGCAAAACTATGCCTTCCGCCGCTATTTCAAGCGCAAGTGGGCCGTTTTCCTTTTCGATATCGCAAATTTTATATCCGGCCGTATTTATCATTCTTTCATCTTTCCTTTTTTGGCTGCAAGGTATTCTTTAAGCATAGCCTGCATCTTATTATAAGTTCTCTCGCCCTTTTCACGCTCAATCTCCCATGCGGCATCTTCGCGCGCCCTGCGTTTTTCCATGCGGGCGTCACGCTTTGCGCGCTGTTCGGGCGTCATTTTTGCAAGTTTATCGGCCTGCTTATCGGCTGATATCTTTTCCTTTTCCTCCGCCTTGATTTTAGCCAGCTTCTCCTTTTCGGCCTGTTTTTCCTCTTTTACCCGTATTGACTCGATATGTTTTTCAAGTTCAAGGTTGTAATCGAGTCCTTTCTTTTCACAACGCGCTTTGAGCTCTTTGCGGTAAATTTCTTCCGCCTCTTCATCTGCGGCCCTCTGCTCCATTTCAATCTGAACTTCGGGCTCTACCCATACTTTGCCGCTGTCTTCACAGGCCTTCTTCTGGCGTTCGCGTATAATCGTCTGCTTTTTAGTCAATGTTTTTTCAACGTTGACAAATGCAAGCAGAACGGCACTTATAATACCCGTTATAACTTCAAGCCCTACGAACAAGAAGGAAATCACATTTAAAGTGCTGTCCGGCTGCTGTATGCCTATCGTAAACGTGCCGTCAACCAGAGCTTTATAATCACCCAGCGCAAGCTGTGCAAGCCAGCCGTTCTCCGCCAGAACAGCCTCGGCGTCGGCAATAGTTGCGGCATTGACGGGAGGAATGTAGCCGCTTGCATTGAGGCATGCATTGAAAATTGCAACGCCCACGCCAAGCAAAACTACGACTATCGTCGAATAGATAGACATTGCCAACGTATCGCTCCTATATCCCGTTTCCCATTCCAGATGGTCGAAAGAATCGGCAAAGAGCGACATGAATATGTACGCGCAGGGCAAGCCGCCGATATTCTTTATAAACTGCCCCGTCAGAACAACGCCAATGTTGGAGGGAACCATCCAGCAAATGGCACTGCCTAACGCGTACAATATAAATCCCGCAACAGATACATTCTTTTTGCCGAATCTTTTTGCCAGCGGCCAGACGGCAAAGATGCCTATGCCCATGGGTATTCCGCCTATTACGGAGATGAGCATCTGCGTAACGCCGTCGTTATAAGTGCCGAGGACGTAATTGCAATAATATACGAGCGCCGTATTTTTAAGGGTGGAACCGATTGTGTATATAAGGAAGTACACAAGCAAAAGCGCCATATACTTATCGGTAAACACAGCCTTTATCTGCATGACATACGGCACTTTTACCGTTTCGGTTTTGCCGAGCTCTTCCGTCACGCGTTCTTTTGTGTAATAATATTCCAACACCATAAGCGGCAACATGGCTATGCAGATTATAGACATTGCGCCTATCCATGCGCTCTTACTGCTGCCTATTATAGGCAAAATGACAGTGGGGAAAATGAGCGCGGCCAAAATACCCGTCACCATAACGGTAGCTACCTGGTTGAATACCGAAAGCACGCCGCGCTGCGTTGAGTTGCGCGTTGAAAGCGGAACCATCATGCTATGGCTCATGTTATAGATGGTGTATGCAAACGCAAAGAACAGGTTATACGAAATCATTACCCACACGGCCTGCCATTCGACGGCCATATCGGGGACCGTATACAGCAAAATGCCCGTTACGGGAACAAGGATTGCCGACAATAACAGATATGGCCTTGCCTTACCCTGTTTGCTCTTTGTGCGGTCGATTATCCAACCCATAATAAAGTTGGTTATGGCGTCGATAATTTTTGAAATTATAGGGAATACCACCAAAAAGGCGCCTCCCCACAACCCGCCTATTTTAAGAACGTCCGTCCAGTATTGGTTGAGAAATGAGCCTCCGAGTATGGCGTTGATGAGCAACGCCCCGCACGGGCCTAAAAGGTAGCCTATCCACTTTTCCTTTCCCTCAACGTTTCTTGAACGTATGCGGCTGTTGAAAATTCTTCCGCTCAACATTTTTCCCACAGTAGCCATTACCTTTTTTCTCCTTGTCTTTCGGCAAAGCCGGAACTTTTATTTTTGTGCAGAAGCACTTGATTCCTTTTATCAAATGTCCATTCGCCAAATGAACAAATCCCATGGCAAAATTGTATGGCATCGATTTTCCAGCCGACATCGACATACAGACGATGGAATTGCTTTCTAAAATCCTGCGCATAAACATTGCCCCTTTGATCTTATTATCTTTTTCTGTCCCTTCGGGCAATTTCTGCGCTTCTTTCATTTGCTTTCTCGCCACGCCGAGAACCGCGTTAAACAGGATTCTTCCCATAAACGTTGCCCGAAGATCTGTAAAACGCGATTCAAGGCGAAGCGGCTTTTCGGGAGGCACAGGGGGGATGCTTTCCCTGCTCATTTTTTCAAACAGGGAGTTTGTCAGCCCGATAAAGCTCGCCCCGGTGTAAACTTTGCCGATTTCCTCGCTGTACGGAGAAATATTTTTGCCTTCGATTTGAACAGACTTTGAAAGAATGACCGTTTGACTGTCCGAACAGAGTTGCAATTCATACTCTCCGCCCTCTGACACCCAGTCATTTTCCTTGATGTCAAAATATCTTAAATCTGCCTTAGAAACTGTAAGCTCCACCTTGACGCTCTCGCCCGCTTTCACATAGACCTTTTGGAAAGCGCGGAGTTCGCGTTCCGGTTTGAAGATATTGCTTTGCGGTGCCTTTACATAGAGTTGCACGACATCTGCGCCGTCGCGTTTACCGTTATTTGCAACTTCACAGGAAACGGTGATTTTCTCCCCGTTCTCCCGTACTTTCATATCCCAATACTCAAATGTCGTATAGGACAGCCCGTAGCCGAACGGATAGCGTACCCGCTTTTTCACCGTCGCATAATAGCGATAACCGACAAATACGCTCTCTTTATAGACTTCATTGATAGTCTTACCGAACTCGTTTCCGAAAGGCACATCCTCATACTTTAACGGCCATGTTTCTGCAAGCCTGCCCGAAGGGTTTGATTTGCCAAACAGGAGATTTGCGCACGCCGTTCCGCCATTCTGTCCGGGCAAGTACATATTGAGTATTGCACTGACTTCATCTGCAAACGGCAGTTCCATGGGAGAGCCACCGAATAGCACTACAATTACCTTTTTACCAGTCTTGCAAAGCGCATCGATGAGGACAAGCTGATTTTCGGGCAGACGCATATTTTCCCTGTCGCAGCCCTCGCTCTCCACATAATCGGTAAGTCCTGCGAATACAAGAACTGTTTCGTACTTCTCCGCCGCGGCAACCGCACCAACAATAAATTCCTTCTGCGGTTCGAGCCTGTTTTCCGCATAGCCGCGTCTGAAAACATACGGGATACCCATCGAATCGAAGGCTGCCTTAGGAGAAGTCACCTTCGTGGGATTGATCATCGAGCTGCCCGCGCCCTGATATCGCATCTTCTCAAACAGGTCGCCGACGACAAGAATTTTATTATCCGCCGCCAGAGGAAGAACACCGTCGTTTTTCAGGAGCACGGCACAATCCTCGGCGATTTCGCAGGCAAGGCGGTCGTTTGCTTCAAAATCGCAGTCATCCGCCATCTTTTTAGCATACTTTTCAATGACGCGAAGGATATTGGCGACGCACCTGTCCAAGTCCTCCATGGCAAGCGTACCGTCTTTTACGCCATCCAGTATCCATCTGCGACAGATATTTGTATCCCCCGGCATTTCGAGATCAAGCCCCGTCTGCAATGACTTTACGCGGTGGTGCATGGCACCCCAGTCGGTCATCACAAGCCCGTCAAAGCCCCATTCCCTGCGAAGAACGTCGGTCAACAGCCACTTGTTTTCGCAGCAGTATACGCCGTTTATTTTGTTATAGGCGCACATCATTGTGGCGGGGTGCGATTCTTTCACAACTATCTCAAACACTTTGAGATAAATTTCGCGGATTGCTCTCATATCTGCGATACTTTCGCCCATAAAGCGGTAATTCTCACTATTGTTGAGAGCAAAATGCTTGACGGAAACGCCCACGCCCTCGCTTTGAATACCGTTCACCTCGGCGGCAGCCATTTTCCCCGCAAGGTACGGGTCTTCGGAAAAGTATTCAAAGTTGCGTCCCGCCGTCGGGTTGCGCTTAATATTCGCGCCGGGGCCGAGCACTACGTGGATGCCGTATTTGTGCGCTTCCTTCCCGATAGCTCTTCCTATTCTGTATGAATTTTCAGGATTCCAGCCGCTCGCAACGGTTGCCGCCGTGGGAAAAGCCGTAGCAGGAAGACTGCCCGTTACGCCGTTGTCCCCTCCCTCCGTCTGGACGCGCAATCCGTGAGGACCGTCCGACATGTGGAGCGACGGTATTCCGAGCCGAGGCACAATGTTTGTATACATAAAGTCAGTACCTGAAACGAGAGCCGCCTTTTCCTCGACTGTCAATTTAGACAGCAATCGCCGTATATCCATTTTAAAATATACTCCTTGTTATTTTCTCACACTCATTATACAACTTTTATCAAGTATAGGTCTTGCATTTTTGTTTGCTTTTCGTTATAATTGTTGCGAGATTGGAGGAGTCACATGGAAAACATTGATTTAAACTATATCTGCACCACAATCGGGAATCTTGCCAGAATGCCAATCCGCATATTTCAAAACTCCGCGCAAATTTTTTACCGCTCTGTAGTTTATCTACCTAAAGACCCTATAACGGCTTTCAGAGACGAAATTCTTGCCGTCGATTCCCACGTTAGCTACTTTGTTACACCTTATTTTCATTATTACGGCATTTTGAACAGCGGCGAATATAAAATCATCATCGGACCTACGTTTCAGGTAAAGCAATCTGATCAAACACTTCGCGAACTGGCTTTTCTCTGTGACGTTACCAAAGACGAAACAAAGGAATTCCTTGATGGAATGCACAGCATCCTCCCCATGCCGCTCGACAGCATTTTGCAGATATTATGCGTCGTTAATTATATTGTCAACAATGAAAAATTAACTATAAACGATATAGCGATTCATGAAAAAGAACAGGAAAAATTAACGATGACGGCAGAAAGCGAACGCGCCATTTTTCAATTCGACCGCGATATAAATACCGCCGAACTACCGGAATTACATAATACTCTTGCTCTCGAACAGACGATTTTGAACTTCATTCGCCAAGGCGACACCCTTCGGTTGAGAGAATGGATAAAAGATATACCTGCCGTCCATGGCGGAACTCTCGCTTTCGATCAGATCCGTCAATTAAAAAACACCTTTATCATAACTGCGGCATTGGCGTCAAGGGCTGCAATCAGGGGCGGAATGGATATAGATGATGCGTTCACGCTAAGCGATGCCTATATTCAAAAATGTGAACTAATGAACACAATAGAACAAATCACAAATCTGCAATACCATATGATATTCGAATATACACAGAGAGTTGAAAAACTGCGACTTGTTAAAGTTCCATCTAAATTCATTGCAGATATAACAAACTATGTTCATCATCATTTATCCGAACCTATTTCTACGGAAGAAATGGCAAAAGCATTGTTTATGAACCGTTCATGGATGGCCGTCAAATTCAAGCAGGAAACGAATATGACTCTTACCGACTTTATCCTAAAAGAAAAAACGGAAGAGGCAAAACGCCTCCTCCGCTACACGGATAAACCTATTACTTCCATAAGTGCCTATCTTGGCTTTTCATCCCAAAGTCATTTCTCCCGAACGTTCAAAAAATACACAGGGAGTTTACCGAATGAATACCGCAAACGGCATAATAACTGAATTAACCCTTTTTCAGTCTGTTGGCTTTTCTTTTTTATCTATTGTTTGAATCTCTTCCAACATAGCCTCAAAAAAAGTTGTAGTAAATCTTTAGGAGCTTTGCTCAAATCGGGAATTCCGTTCACTTCCATCTCTAATTGCTTTTCTTGTTTCTTCATCTCCGACCTCCTGCCTCTATTATAAAACAGGACAGTAAAGATACGTGAGTATGCAAAAGTAACCTGTTTGTCACCGTAAAGTCACCTGTTCCGTATCAAAAAATACCTGAAAGACATCTCAGCCGTCTTTTCGCCGTTTGTTTGTATCCTGAATCTGAACAGCCCGGACTATACGATTCTGGACTGGATCGCCGTTTTAGTGGAGCACCGCCTGTTTTCCATCAAAACCCCGGCAACGCAGCGGGCAAAACGGTACTTGATTGACAATTTCAGCGTCAACGTCAATGCCTATGACCTGATTATTGGCTATCGCGCTGATGACTCCTATTTTGACTATGCTGAGTCTTTCTTAAATAACGGAATTTCCGTACAGCAGCTTGCAAAAGCCATGCGGCTGGGAAAGCTGGGAGAGCAGATCGTCGTCAAGTCCAAATATGCGTTCTCGCTGCTGCATTATGAGGGATTTTCCATCGCAGAAAAGGAAAAATATTATGTTCTCCGCAAGGCCCGGAACGATGAAGCCGATCAACATTATGTGAGCATACTTGAAGAAGAAACCGATGGCCTGTATATGCTGGATATTCTGAGAGGAGGCATTCAAAACGATGACCCACGCATACCAAGAAATGTATCTAAGTAACGCACAGGCGCTGCTGGGCGACGCTTTTGACTATGCCATCAACGCCTGCAGTATTTCAGGAAATGACTTTGTGAAGCTATTTTCCGTAAGCTCTGTCAGCAAGCGAATCGAGAATGGTGAGCCTGCCTATCTGGCAGGAAAAAGCGGAATTGAAGTCGTGGAAGATATTCTTGTCGAGACGACCGGCAAAGCACCAACTGCCAAACCGCAGGTAACGTTCAGCCGTTCCAGAGAGTATTGGATCGGCTGGGCTATCGCGTACTATCAATGGTTCTCCGGCAGGAAATTCGGCGATATTTTCAAGGTCCTTTCGTTCGAGGATTTGCAGCAGATGTACGCTCCGCTTCACGAAGCAGACATCAGCAAATTTGCCAATATTGCCGATGCCAAAGTGCGTGCGTATTTTACAGATACCAATCTCAAGCGCATCCGTACGACCTACGGCTGCACACAAGCAGAGCTTGCCAAGCGAAGCGGCGTCAGCCTCCGGTCAATTCAAATGTACGAGCAGCACAACAAGGATATCAATAAAGCCAGCGCGGAGACGGTTCTCAGCCTCGCAAAAGTCCTTGGCTGCACAATGGAGGATCTTTTGGAAAAGTGATCTTCGTGATGGGGCTATTCTTTGTCTATAGCGGCTCAATCTTTGAGTTGCTACCCCGCAGAAACCACTTGCATAACCCTCTGCCCGGAGTTACAATGCAGACACCTTGAACATAGAAAACGCTTCCCGTTCTTTTGAGCGGGAAGCGTTTTTTGACCACATGGATTACTACAGACGCGCGCGGAACAGGCGGAAAAGGGGATTCAAAAGAGGGTAGGAGAGTAACGGAATACGAGTGGAAACGATAAAAAACCGTTAGAAACGTCCGGAAAAAGTTTTCGGTTCCTGTTTGGGACCACGAGGCCGCTGGTTCGAAACCAGTCA
>OGLG01000899.1_pt1 | contig 20036 bp, 14 predicted proteins | sample 1572621 | NCBI WGS metagenome assembly OGLG01 (sample SAMEA2581912, study PRJEB24529) | metagenome | biome: Human gut stool | place: China | collected 2011 | reverse complement strand
AAATCCAGTAATATCAAGCTTTCTCTTTCTACAACGAACGAGAGGAGGAAACTCTCAGAAGTTGGCTTATTGTCCGCGCTTACTTGGCGGAGTGACCGTGATCGACCTCATACATGTGCTCGATGAGCTCGAGGACCTTGTTGGAGTAGCCGATCTCGTTATCGTACCAGCTGACGACCTTGACAAAGGTATCGGTCAGGGCGATGCCGGCGGTAGCGTCGAAAATGGAGGTGCGGGAGTCGCCGAGGAAGTCGGAGGAAACGACAGCCTCGTCGGTGTAGCCGAGGATGCCCTTCAGCTCGCCCTCGCTGGCCTTCTTCATGGCAACGCAGATCTCATCGTAGGTGGTGGGCTTCTCGAGGTTGACGGTCAGGTCAACGACGGAAACGTCCAGCGTCGGAACGCGCATGGACATACCGGTCAGCTTGCCGTTGAGCTCGGGAATGACCTTGCCGACCGCACGGGCTGCGCCGGTGGAGCTGGGGATGATGTTCGCGGTAGCCGCGCGGCCGCCGCGCCAGTCCTTGAGAGAGGGACCGTCCACCGTCTCCTGTGTGGCGGTGACCGAGTGGATGGTCGTCATCAGGCCGTCCTTGATGCCGAAGTTCTCATGCAGAACCTTGGCAATGGGGGCGAGGCAGTTGGTGGTGCAGCTCGCGTTGGAGACGAACTGCATATCGCTGGTATAGTTCTTATGGTTCACGCCCATGACGAACATCGGGGTGTCGTCCTTGCTCGGCGCGGACATGACGACCTTCTTTGCGCCGGCGGCGATGTGACCGGCAGCCTTTTCCTTCGTCAGGAACAGGCCGGTGGACTCGACGATATACTCCGCGCCGAGCTTGCCCCACTTCAGGTTCGCGGGGTCTCTCTCGCTGAACACGGGAATGACCTGACCGTTGACGACCAGCGCGTTCTCGCGGCTTTCGATGTCAGCCTTGCAGCGGCCGTGCATCGTATCGTACTTGAGCATATAGGCAAGGTAATCGGCAGGGCACAGATCGTTGATGCCGACCACGTCGATCTCGGGATGCTCGAGGCAGGCACGGAACACCATACGGCCGATACGGCCAAAGCCGTTGATACCGATTTTAATAGACATAAAATGCGCTCCCTTTCGTTTTTACGGAATATATCAAATGTATGGCACATTTGGTATTATAGCATACTCTTTTTCAAATGCAAGTGTTTTTTCAAAAAATTTTCCTTTACACGAAAGTTCTTGTATTTTCGACAGGAGTTTGGTATTCTACTTATTACCTCACATTGCACATTGCGCTCATCGCGCTGCGGTACTTTTTTCCACACGAAAATCGCGCCGTCCTGCAAAGGATATGAACAGCTTTCCCAAAGGAGGCGCACTTTATGATGCCGCTTGACGAAAAAGACCTCCAGCTTCTGGCCGAGGTCCTGCCGAACGTTTCGGCCCAGCTCCGCTCCTCGATGGCGAACGTGTTTGCCGCGGCGAACCGTCTCGCGCCGGCGGAAGCGCGTGAGGCCGACTCCGTGCTGGATAAAAATGCAGCCATTCTCACGATGAGCTGCCATCAAATGCTGCGTCTGGTCGGCAACCTCTCCGCCGCGAGCGAGCTGGTGCAGGGCGGACGCTTCCGGCTGTGCAACGACGATATCGTCGGCTTCTGCCACGCGCTCTGCGAGCGTGCCGAGCCGCTTTTCGCGCTGCGCGGCGTCGCGCTGCGCTTTTCCGCCAGCCACGAGAGCCACGTCATCGCATTCAACGCCCCCATGCTCGAGCGCGCGCTTTTGAACCTGCTCTCCAACGCGCTGAAATTCACGCCGGAGGGCGGCACGGTCAGCGTGCGCGTCAAATGCGGTGAGCGCCATGTTCAGCTCACCGTGGCCGACACGGGCCGCGGCATCGAGCCGGAGCGCCTTGCCCACATCTTCGAGCGCTATCTGGATACGGACCGCCTCGACCCCGCGCCGCCGCACGGCCTCGGCGTCGGGCTGTCCCTTTGCCGCCGCATCGCGCAGGGCCACGGCGGGATGCTCGTGGCGGAATCCGCTGTCGGTAAGGGCACGGCTTTCACGCTCTCGCTGCCCAACGCCCGCTCGACGGATCTGTCGCTGTCCGACCGCCGCTTTGACTATGCCGGCGGCTTCGACCATGTTCTCATGGAGCTGAGCGATGCACTGCCGAGCCGCGCGTTTCTGCAAAAATACCTGGATTGAGGGAGCGGCACGCATGGCAAAGAAGGTTTTAGTCGGTATGTCCGGCGGCGTGGACAGCGCCGCCTGCGTCCTCCTGCTGCAAAAGCAGGGCTATGACGTTTCGGGCGTCACGCTGCGGCTGCACCATTATAAGGACCGTCCCGGCACCTGCGGCAGCGCCGACGACATCGAGGAGGCCGCGCGCGTCGCCGCGCAGATGGGCATTTCCCACCGGGTGCTCGACCTGTGCGATATTTTCCGCCGCGAGGTCATGGGGCATTTTGTCTCGGAATACTGCGCGGGCCGCACCCCGAACCCCTGCTTGGACTGCAACCGCGAGCTGAAGTTCGGCGCGATGCTCGACTGGGCGCTCGACCACGGCTTCGACTATGTTTCCACCGGGCACTATGCCCGCGTCGGCTTCGACGCGGCGTCGGGCCGTCACCTGCTCCTGCGCGGCGTGGACGCGCACAAGGATCAGAGCTATGTGCTCTACCAGATGACGCAGCGCCAGCTCGCGCATCTGCTGCTTCCCGTCGGCGAATACAGCAAGCCGGAGATCCGCGCCCTCGCCGCGGACTTCGGCCTTGAAAACGCGCAGAAGCCTGACTCGCAGGACATCTGCTTCGTCCCCGACGGGGACTATGTGCGCTTCCTGCGCGAGTTCGGCGGCGTCACGCCCGAGCCGGGCGACTTCGTCGATACGAGCGGCCGCGTCCTCGGTCGTCACCGCGGACTGGTCGCCTACACCGCCGGTCAGCGCAAGGGTCTCGGCGTGAGCGCCGACCGCCCGCTCTACGTTCTTTCCAAGGACGCGAAGCACAACACCGTGCTCCTCGGCGACGACGCGGAGCTGTTTTCCTCCGCCCTGCTCGCCTCGCGCGTGAGCTGGATCGTCACGCCGCCCGCAGAGCCGCTGCGCGTCACCGCCAAAACGCGCTATTCCCAGCGCGAAAGCGCCGCGACCGTCACGCCGCTGGACGGCGGCGCGGTCCGCGTGGACTTCGACGAGCCGCAGCGCGCCATCACCGCGGGGCAGGCCGTGGTCTTTTACCGCGGCGACGTTGTCGCCGGCGGCGCGACCATCGACAAGGCTCTATAAAAACGAAAAACGCTCCGCCTGCGTTCCTTCCCTGAAACGCGCGGAGCTTTTTCTCACTTACCGTTCGCTGACGAACCAGTCGTCCACAAAGATCATGTCGTCCACGTCGCCGCGGACGCCCTGCCACTCTCTCACGCTCTCACCTCCCCGTGCCATACCATGTAGTATATGCGCGCGGCGGCGAAAGGTTGCACGAAAAAGGGCATTTGGGCAAAAGGAAACCATTGGTTGACAAAACGAAACACCCGGTTGGTGGCGCAAAACGGCTGTTTTTGCTAAGCTGATGCCATCAAAGCAAAGGAGAAAGCGCCCATGAAGCTATGTGAAAAACTCTATGAGCTCCGCCGCGCGGCGGGCCTCTCGCAGGAGGAGCTGGCCGAAAGGCTGAACGTCTCCCGTCAGGCCGTCTCCAAGTGGGAGAACGGCGCCGCCCAGCCCGAGCTGAGCAAGCTCGTGGAGCTCAGCCGTCTCTACGGCGTGAGCGTCGATGAGCTTTTGAGCCTTGAGGAGGCGGAAAAGGGTGACGCCAAGGCCGCCTCGTCTGTCGAAGCTTCCGCGCCCGCTCCCGCGCAGGAGACCCTTGCCGCGCCGAAGAAGGTTCGCCGGCAAAAGCTCCTCCTCGGCGCGGCGGCGGTCTGCCTCGCCCTCGCCGTCGGTCTGGCACTCTACAATAACCACCGCGTCAAGCAGCTCGAGCGGCAGGTCGGCTCTCTGCAATCACAGATCATGAGCGTGCAGTCCAGCCTTTCCTCGCAGATCGCGGGCATCAGCAGCTCCGTGCGCGAAGCGATGGAGGAGAGCGCCACGCTGACCGCGCAGTTCGACTACACGGTCAAGCGCTTCGACCTGGACGCCTACACCTGCACAGTTGCCTTCGCCCTCCAGCCCAAGACGGTGCAGGACGATCTTGCCGTCTCCCTCCGTCTCCGCTCCCTTGCCTCCGACGACGGAACGACCGCCGTCGAGCTGGTCCGCGACGAGTACGACGTCTACCGAGGCGAAACCGTGCTTTCGATGAACGATGATGGCTTCGAAGCCACCGCCGCCTACGATACCGGCGGTGAGCGTTTGCTCGAGACGATCCGCGACCTGCCCGGCTTCGCCAACGAGGCGCTGCCGAAGCTCTATGAGGATCTTTCCTTCGGCTACGGCTACAGCCGTTTCTATTCCGACTCGATCCGCTACAGCGTCAAGGGCTGGGAGGACCCCGAGGACCACCGCACCGCGGACCTCTACCTCGGCGCTTATGATGCCGACGTCCGGTCCGCGTGGCTCGACTATCTGGTGGACGGAAAGAGCGCGGCGCAAAGCACGCTCAAATTTGTGGAGGCCGCCGGCGACGAGCGCTCCGCCGTGCTGTGGTGGATCAGCGACATTCCCGATGAGAGCACCGCCGGCGTTTACAGCATCTATGGCGCAGAGGGCGTGGAATTGGGCCTTTCCTACGGTGCGGAGCTGCAGGTCGTATTCCATGCGGAGCTGACCGACGGCACGCGGCTCTCGGCGCTGCTCACGCGCGAGAAAATGCCCTCCGCCAACAACAGCGCCGACGGCGAGAGCGAAGGACCGGCAATGCCCATTGTCCTCACGAAGGATTGATCCGTTCAGGGAACGCCGCTCACGCCAAAGCGTCCAGGAAACGCGCCGCAGCCGTCCGAAATTTTGACGGAAAAAGGGCTTGCAAAGCCCTCGCGTTGTGCTATGATGAGGCCGAAACGAAGCGCGCGACGCGCGCATTTCCGAAAGAGAGGATGAGGAGAGCTTGTTGGAATTTTTAGAGCAGGAGCACATCAGCCCCGCGCTGCTCGACGGCGTCCGCGCCTACCGCGCACAATACCCCGCCGAGCCGGCGCTGCAGGGCCGCATCCCGCAGCCGCGCTATCATTATTATGGGAAAGAGGTCTGGGAGGCCGCCATCGCCGCGCTGCTGTGCGGCGAGAACCTGCTGCTCGCCGGCAGCAAGGCGACCGGCAAGAACGTGCTGGCTGAAAATCTGGCGCAGGCCTTCGGCCGCCCCGCGTGGGACGTTTCCTTCCACGTCAGCATGGATGCCGCCGGACTCATCGGCATGGACACCTTTGAAAACGGGCAGGTGACCTTCCGCCCCGGCCCCGTCTACCTCTGTGCGAAGCACGGGGGCTTCGGCGTGCTCGACGAGATCAACATGGCCAAAAATGAGGCTCTTGCCGTGCTGCACGCCGCGCTGGACTTCCGCCGCGCCATCGACGTCCCCGGCTACGACCGCGTGACGGTCGACCCCGCCGCGCGCTTCATCGGCACGATGAACTACGGCTACGCCGGCACGCGCGAGCTGAATGAAGCGCTCACCTCGCGCTTTGTTGTCATTCAGATGCCGCCCATCGCGGAGGACGGTCTGGACCGTCTGCTCGGCGAGGAGTTCCCCACGCTGGAGAAAAAGTACCGCGGACAGCTCGTGCAGCTCTTTCTCGACCTGCAAAAGAAGTGCGGGAGCGCGGAGATCTCCTCCAAGGCACTCGACCTGCGCGGGCTTCTGGACGCGCTGCGCCTGATCCGCCGCGGCGTGAGTGCCGGTACGGCGCTCGACATGGGCATCACCAACAAGGCTTTCGACGCCTACGAGCAGAGCCTCATCCGCGACGTTATCGCCGCGCGCATCCCCGCGAAGCTCGACCGCAGCCGCCTGTTCACCGACTGATATGGAAACCGACAGCTACAGCGCCAACCAGCGCCGCGCCATCAATCTGGTCTGGACCGCCTGCGGCGACTATCAATTTGAGCCGCAGTTTCTTGCCCTCAAGGCCGACGGCACGCCGGACTTCTACATGAACTGCGTCATCGGTCTGGTCCGCAAGTGGCTGGGCGACGAGATGCCGCGCCGTCTCTTCGCCCTTTGGGCGGACGACACGCGGCGCTCCGCGTTCGACGACCTCGCGTGGCTCGCGCTGGAAAACGCCGTCTATGAAAAGGAGCTTCCCGTCCGCCCCGTGCTCACGGAGCTGCGCCGCGCCCACGCCGCAGAATTTTTTGCCTCGGAATATCAGCTCTCGCGGCAGGAGTGGATGGACAAGAACCAGCTCGTCTACTCGCTCCAGTCCGCCCGCTGGAGATCCGTTCTGGGGCAGAAGCCGCCGCTGCTCGCCCCGTGGGAAAAGGGACTCTCCGAGGCCCTCGCCTGCCCGGGCACGCTCGACGCGGACGATCTGGAGGCCGCCGTCCGCGCGGCGTTTGAGAAATACCTGCAATTTGACGGCACACCCCATAAAAAATCTCTGTTCCGTCTTCACTTCAGCGATAAGTGGGCGCCGCTGCTCACCAAGCTCCTGCCGGTCGAGATCGTCCGCACCGACGAGCTGACCGTCGGCCGCTCCGCGGTCGCCGGCGAGAACGGGATGGTGCGCGCGTCCAACGCGCTGCGCGCCCAGCTTCGCTCGAACGAGCGCGAAGCGGAGGATCACGACTACATTGAGCGCTGCTTCGGCCGCAGCCTCTATTCCCCGCAGGCGCTCGCGCGCATCGAGCAGCGCTGCTGCACCGGCGATCACCTCGGCTGCCATCTCTGGTTCACCCGCGGCGAGCGCGTGCCGGGCCAGCCCATGCGCGCCGACACGCAGCGTCTTTTCGAGCAGGCTGCCGAGCAGGCCAAGCGCAACCGCGCCGCCTACGTCCGCGACAGCGCACTGCATCAGAACGCTCTCCTGCGCCTGACGGAGCAGATCCGCAATTGTATGCTCATCCATCAGCAGCCCGAGGACATCCTCGCCCGCGAGGGGCGGCTGGACGGTACGCGCGTCTGGCGCGCACCGGTGCTGCACGACAGCCGTGTCTTTCTCCGCAAGGATGAGGAGAGCCGCGCGGGCTTCACCGTCGACCTGATGCTCGACGCCTCGGCCTCGCGCCTGCACTGTCAGGAGAGCATCGCCATTCAGGGCTATCTTCTCGCCAAAAGCCTCGCCTCCTGCGGCATCCCCGTGCGCGTGACCGGCTTCTGCAGCCTGCGCGGCTACACGGTGCTGCGCGTTTTGAAGGATTTCGGGGACAAAAACGGCGAGCATCGCGTGTTCGACTACTTTGCCGCGGGCTGGAACCGCGACGGTCTGGCTCTGCGCGGCATGGGCGAGCTGATGAAATCGGCTCCCGCGGACAAGCACCTGCTGATCCTGCTCACCGATGCCAGCCCGAACGACAGCCATAAAATTCTCCCGAGCGGCAAAATTCCGCTCAGCCGCGATTACGACGGTCAGCCCGGCATCGACGACACCGCCGCCGAGGTCCGCGCCCTGCGCGCGCAGGGCATCCGCGTCGCCGCGGTGTTCATGGGCGAGAACACCAGCGTTCCGGCGGCGAACGCCATCTATGGCCGCGACCTCGCGCGCATCCGGCGCATCGACCAGCTTGCCGCCGCGGCGGGCCGCCTCATTCAGGATGAGATCCGGGAGCTATCCGGCTAAACAGCAAGGGCGCGTTCAAAAGAACGCGCCCTTTGGCTTTATGTATACCTCTCTGCTCAGCAGCATTCCATCGGATAGGCGAGCTGCCCGACCGGCCCGTGCCGGAGAGCGAATGGCCCGATGAAGATTGATACGGTAAAAAATGAGGAGTACCTTTTTGAGGTACTCCTCTCCATATCGCTGTTCATTTGGGCGGATCCTTTTTATTTGTGTTGTGATCCAACAGATCGCGAATCCCCTGCATGAGAACCAGAATTCCGATCAGCCAGCAAAAACCTCCCATTGCGAAAGCGAAGGTCCTCTCTCCGGAACCGGGACACATCATAGCGTAGAAGACCAAGATGTAGGCCGGGATCTGTAAAAGGACAAAATAAAGGATCAGCTCGAGCGGCTTTTTTTGCGGAGAATGGCCCCGCCAATGCAGCAGATACGCCACAGTCAGTATGACCGCCCCGGCAAATACGGTATGAAAAAGCAGGGGAGCTTCCTGTTCCATCAACATAGTGGGACCCTCCTTATGTCATAAATTTGCAAATGCTTTTATTTTGCAGCCGCATCTGCTTGATTCGCTCCATTGACGATCATTAAACTCCTTATGCCTATCATGCAGCTGTTTTGGAACTACGAAGCAATGAAAAATTGTGTGCCCCATTGAAATAACTCTCTTTGATAATATATGCATTTTATACCAAAAACAGCAAAATGTCAATAAAACATTGTCCAATATTGCCATATCAAATAGGTGCAACACAGGTGCAACAAAAGTGCAACAGTTTGCTCTATTTTTTGCTCAAAACCTGTCAGAAAGTCGTTTCAAACTTGTTTCGGACTTGATAAAAGGTTGTTTCTGAAAAATTACATATTTGTTGGAAAAGCGGCGAAAACACGCGAATATAGCAGAAAATCCAGTCTAAAATGTGCATAGAAAACGACCGGAAATCTTTCGATTTCCGGTCATTTCTGCCATGTGTTGACAAAAAAGATGTAGGCACAAATCATTGTCTCGCAGCGCTTTTGTAATTTCAAGTGCGTGAAATCAGTTAGCGGTTTTGGAAACGCTTTACCTCTGCAATTCCAGGCCTTTGTAATAAATCAAAAAATTCGTTAATCGCGTTGTGTCTTTGCATAGGGCACTTCATGCCAGTTCGTTTTTTGCAAAATGTAAATGTAACAGACGCCTTTGCACGTGATAGCGCCACAAAAAATGTACATCTATCCTCATCTGGTTGATTTCTAAAATTCCAAAAAGCGGAATCCTCTAATCCAATAAAATATACAGCATTGTATTCTAATCCCTTACTTTTATGAATTGTCATGATAGGAACGGAATGATCTCCGCGAAAGTTTTCAATCGCTAAGTTCCATACTCCGTGTGCGGCTACATATTCCTCAAAAAAGAGACTTTCAAATTGGTTGATTACATTCATAAAGTAAGTACCTTGTTTATACGCCGGGAATTTCGCCTTTATATTTCCAATGCCAAAAAAATCAATAATACTATTCAAAGTACTGTGCCATTGCTCTGTATCAAGCTTTTGCTGAATATTCTTCTTAACAACGTTCACTACAGCAGACAGTTTCCTCTGCATTTCATCAAAAGTATCATTTTCCCGCATCCCGCTAATTCCCCAAAGCTCAACCAGTAACTCTTCTATAAAAGTCCATTCATTTGGGTGTTTTCTGCTGTCAGCGCATATCATGAATTTGATAAACAAATCTACTATTGGTTCTTTGATAAGATCCTGATAGCCAGTTTCAATGCGCGCCCGTACACCGTGTTTCTCCAACTCCTCAATAATCGCCGAAGCGTAGTCCTGCGGCTTTTGCTTGCAGAGAATACAAATATCGTGTGGTTCTACACCATTTGAGATTTTCAATAGTATATCCTTCGATACAGCAGCAGCCTCCAGTTGTTCATTGTCTGCAATAAAAAGTGCAATGTTCCCATCATCCTCGGCCCAGTTGCCAGAAGCACATACTTCTGTTGCCTTTTCTTTTAAAGATTCATACATTGCCTTTTGCAATGCAACTAATCTGGGTGCAGAACGATGATTCATTATCAAGCGTATACATTTCGGATTCAGTTCTCTATAAAAGTCATTAAATATCGTTTTTACTGCCCCGGCCCATACCATGATTCTCTGCTTGTTATCTCCCACAGATGTTACCTTGGTACCAGAATTCCAAAAACACTCCTTTACAAACGCATACTGAATTGCCGTTGTGTCCTGAAATTCATCAAGGAACACAAATGAATACGTCATCTGTAAGGCTTGCTTAATATACGGGTTCGTTTCAATAATATACATGGCAAGCATCATGATCATCTTAAATGTCAAAGTCGCTTTATTTCCGTTGAATCCCTTTAACAATAGTGGCCACACTTTATGCCCTAATCCATCTCCTGTTAAAGGAAGACTAATTCGTGACAGAATATCATCATATTCAGTTTTCAGCCTAGACTGCGTGAAGCCATTAGGGTTTTTGAATCCCGCACAATGAAACGCTGCATCAATTATATCGGGATCATTCACCAGATAATCGGTGGCCGGGCGAAGTTCATCAGGCAGTGCATATAGAAAGTGGTCAAGAATATTTTTGGCAAATGCATCGTATGTCATTGATACAAATCTACCTTTTATATCTGTGCCACATCGCTTTTCCACGCGTTCTTTCAAATTCTGTGCAGCATCCGTCTTGAAACTGATAGCAAGTATCTTTTGAGGCTCTCTGCACTGATTTGTCTGAAATAGAAATGCTGCTTTTTGCGCCAACAATTCCGTTTTTCCTGCGCCTGGCCCCGCAACAACCAGTACATGTCTGTCACTGCAGCGAACGGCTGTATCCGCAGCTTCCTCTAACGAGATCCCGTCGCAAGGCAACCATTTATCAGGATGCACAATTTTCATTCTTATCACCTTTTAGAATGTGATCAGCAGTTTCAATTAAACGTTGCAAAACCGGCGGTACATTTTCTTTTAACTCCTCGTCACTTAATTGAGATAGTGCTGCAATATGTGTAGACGGTTTTCCTCTGTTCAAGAAGAAATATGTGTACCATACCATGAGTTTTTGCTGTTCGGGCGAGTAGGTATGTCCATCACCGCCTTCTTCTTTTAGTGTGTTTTTTATGTCTTTTAAGATTCGAGTTTCATACTCCGAGTGTATTTCACCATCATTTTCAATTTTTGTAATACGTTCTTTCTTTCCACTCTGGGCAATATCAATACAAGGTCCTTCTCTCGTATCCAAAGTTGCCTTATACGTATCTCCCATCTGTTCCAGCATCATAAAATCGATATCCAACGGTGCGGAAAAGAAAACATTATATTTTTCAAGCCATGCTATCCAAGTCTGCATTGCTGTTATAGCAGATACATTCCAGCCCGCCATTCCTTCGAACTCGGCATCAGTTAGAATCCCGCTATCAGTGGTGTTGAGTAGTACATTTCTGTCGTATCCATTTGCAATGAGCTGCTTAAGCACATATTGGATACGTCCCCAACCACCACCATCTCGTTCCCGATCCAAATCGAGCAATGTAATATATGGGATTTCCAAGTCATTCAGCAATCTCCAGAAGTGGTTGACATGCCGACCTCCAAGTGGAACTATCGATATTCCACTAACATCTGTGTTCCCATGTATGGCTTCCCAATACTTCGGCAGGATAATTTCTTCACTATCTCCTTCTCCTAAAATAACAAGCTTTGCAAAGTACAGTTCAGGATAGGCTCTCACCGCTTCCTTGATATATTTATATTGATCCTGCATACGTTCTTCATCCGGCAGAGTAATGCATCTTACTTTTGATGCCAGCAACTCCCTGTCTAATCTAAAGTATCTGAGATTCTCTGGATCAATCCGCTTAACAATCGCAGGAGAATGGGATGTCATAATTGCTTGCGCATTGTTTTTGCCTGCAATATCTTTCAAATTCCCCACCAATTTCCCCAGCAGATGTGGAGCGATGTGATTTTCAGGCTCTTCAATGGCTACAATCGTCAAAATGGGTGGTTTTCTATTGAAAGAGGTATGTTCTGGATCTATCTCTATTTCTCTCACCATTTGACCTTCAACATCCAATATGCTGTCAACCAAAGATATATAAAACAAAGATCGCAGACCATCTCCCATCTGGTCTATCGTATACTCTTTTCCCGTTTCTGTCGGTTCAAAAACAACCTCTGTTTTTCTGATAGATGTTTCAATATCAGCGCTGTTGAATCTTAAGCTGGCTGTCGAATATCGCTCATCAGAATCATAGGTTTTCCACTGCTTTCCCAGCGACGTGCCAAACATGGAAACGCCTTTTTCTTCTTCAAATTGTTCATTTAATTCCTTAATTTTGGCTTTAACGTTTCCTTTTGTCTCCTCACTCCAGTTGATGCTGCTCATGATCTGATACATCATCGTACCAGATGCATTTTTCAGCTGCTTAGAAGGATCTCTGACTGCTGGGACATAAATCACTCGAATCTTGTCCAGATCCCGTCGAGACGCATTTGTTCGATTGCCCTCTTCAATTTCAGCAAACTCCGGACAAGTAATATAACTTATCTTGCTATCAATCGAGCCGTCAATAGTATTGCTTTTTTCCCATGTGGCCTCAAGACGGATCCGTAGATACGGCAGCCTACCTGGATTATCAACAACAAAGTGTTGAAAAAAGATAGGTATAGCATATTCTCCACCATTGCTTCCTGACTGCAATTCTTCAAATTCAAATACTGCTTCTATATAAAGACTTTGCTGTTCCATTTCATCTGGAAGTATATCTTTGGGCAGATGAAAATCACTTCTGTGTAGAATACGATCATTACTGTTTTCAGAAAACATACAATTAAGGGCTGACAGTGCAGCAGTTTTCCCCGCACTGTTATTTCCAATAAATGTCGTTAGTTGATCAATTAAGATGACCTGCTCTTCTGAGCCAAAGCACCTATAATTCCACAATTTCAGTTTAGATAGCTTCATTCTTATCTACCCACCTTAGTAAATCATTCCCTAGGATATACCACGAGCATATTTTCAATCATCGAGTTTCTTAATCGAAAAATCTTATGTATATGATCGTCTACTTTATTTGAGTATACCCCCATTCTTTCTGTTTGTCCATATTATACAAAATCATTTAAAATGTACCAACTTGTATTTATTGACATGTTCTCTGACCACTATTTAATTCGTAAGATAAGCTGATTAAAACTAATTCGCACCACAAGTGATTATAGAATTATTCTTAATTCACTTTTCATGCTATCCTTGATTGGTAAAGGAGGGCATCACCATGAAATATTCAAATGAAGAAAAGCTATCCATCATCTCACGCTATCAGCAGGGCGAAAGCATCGCCACACTCTCCGATGAACTCAATATCCCTCGTAGCACCCTGTACCGCTGGCTCAACTCCTTTCCGACAGACAGTGCGGGCAAGCCATTGAAATTTTCCTATCAAGAATACGCATTACTCCAACGAAAAGTAGAAAAGCTGCAAAATGTCATTATGATTCTGAAAGCCGTTGATTGTCTGGCGTCTGCTCCGTTAAAAGATCGTCTGTACGCTTTGGAGCCGTTTTACGGGAAATATGAAGTTCACACAATATGCGAAGCACTGGATGTTGACCGCGGTACATTTTACAACCATATGTTACGCAGCAAGCGTGGAAACGCCTGGTTTGATAAACGCCGTCAAGAATACTGCCAGCTCATCCGTGATGTGTTTGACGAATATAGACAGGTGTTGGGTGCAGAGAAAATTCGGACAATTCTCGTTCAGCGTGGGCATCAGGTCAGTGCGGAATATGTTTCACGGCTCATGCATGAGATGGGCTTAAGCAGTGTTCGGACAACGGCGAAGCAGGAATATCTGAAACTGCGTGAGCCAGAACGAAAGAAGAACATTCTGCGGCAGCAATTCAATGCTCAACAACCGAATCAGAGATGGGTCAGCGATGTTACTTGTTTTAAACTGGGAGAGCACTATTTTTATATTTGCGTAATTATCGACCTTTTCTCGCGCAAAGTAATCGCACATAAAATTTCAAAAAGGAACAGTACGCAACTTATCACCGCAACATTCAAAATGGCGTATGAGGAACGCCATCCATCGTCTGGTCTTATTTTTCATAGCGACCGAGGCGCACAATATACCTCTCATCGTTTTCAACAGATCCTGCATGAACACAATACGGAGCAATCTTTTTCGCAACCCGGCAAGCCGTATGACAATGCGGTCGCAGAATCATTTTTCGCTTCGCTGAAAAAAGAAGAGCTCTACCGAAAGGACCATCCTTCCGATAGAGCATTTCAAGCCAGCATTGCTTCCTATATTGAGTTTTATAATAACAAACGACCTCATCGTACATTGAAAAATCTGACGCCATACCAGATGGAAGAGAACTTCTGTGCAACTGTTAAATGAGACATCCGTGTTCGAATCGCCTGATTTTTTCGTTTTCTACTACACTTTTAGACAGTTTGCATTTTCATGTCTCATATTTGATTCAGCGTGACAACTCATGAAACTCCTGCCATACCAAGGCTTTTAGAGTATAAAACAACCCTACCCAATCTACAAGTCTCATCGACTTGTTCGAATTGGGTAGGGTCATTCATTTTGGTGCGGACTACTGGACTCGAACCAGTGACCTCATGCGTGTGAAGCATGCGCTCTAACCAGCTGAGCTAAGCCCGCAAATGGTGACCCGTACGGGATTCGAACCCATGTTACAGCCGTGAAAGGGCCGTGTCTTAACCACTTGACCAACGGGCCATATAACACACGGGATGCTTTCGCATCCCGTGCTTTTGGTAGCGGCACCTGGATTCGAACCGGGGACACTTCGGGTATGAACCGAATGCTCTGGCCAACTGAGCTATGCCGCCATATTCTGCCCGACAGGACAAGGGACAGTATAACAGGGAGAAGGTCCGTTTGTCAATAGCTTTCTCGTAAAAAATCAAAAAATGCGGCAGGACGCGCCTTATATTTTCTCTTTACCTTTCCGCGCATCTTTGCTATAATATTAGATTGAATTAGTATCCGCGGCACTTTTGCCGTACAGATCGGAGGTCACTGCATGAAATACGAACGCTGGCTCATCCCGGAAACGGATGACGCCGCGGTCGAAGCGCTGATGGACGCAGGCTATCCCTATCTGGTATCGACCGTACTGGCCTCGCGCGGCGTCGTCACGCCCGAGCAGGCCGCCGCGCATCTCGACCGCGAACGCTCGCTGGTCTACTCCCCCTTCCTCATGCGCGACATGGACAAGGCCGTGGCGCGCATCGACCGCGCGCTTACCGGCGGCGAGACCATCGCCGTGTTCGGCGATTACGACGTGGACGGCATCACCTCCACCTGCCTTCTGACCGATTATCTCCGCTCCCGCGGCGCGGCGGTGCTCATGCACATTCCCCGCCGCATTGAGGAGGGCTACGGCCTCGGCTGCGATGCGATCCGCGCGCTTGCCGAGCAGGGCGTCACGCTCATCGTCACCGTGGACTGCGGCATCACCGGCGTGGAGGAGACCACCTTTGCCGCCACGCTCGGCGTCGATCTCGTCATCACCGACCACCACGAATGTAAGGACGAGCTGCCCGCCGCCTGCGCCGTGGTCGACCCCCACCGCCCGGACTGCGGCTTTCCGTTCAAGCATCTTGCCGGCGTCGGCGTCGCGCTCGAGCTGGTCCTCGCCCTCGGCGGCGCCGAGCGCGAAAACGCGCTCTTCTCCCGCTACTGCACCCTTGCCGCCATCGGCACCATTGCCGACGTCATGCGCATGGAGGGCGAGAACCGCACCATCGTCCAATGCGGTCTTGAGGGCATCGACCGCAGCGACTTCACGGGCCTTCACGCGCTGCTGCGCGAGGCCGGCCTGACCGGACGTCCGGTCTCCTCCGTGCAGATCGGCTTCGTCCTCGCCCCCCGCATCAACGCTGCCGGACGCATGGGCCGTGCAGAGCTGGCCGCCGAGCTCCTGCTCACGCAGGACCCCGCCAAGGCCGAGCGGCTCGCCCGCGAGCTGTGCGACCTCAACCGCGAGCGCCAGAGCGTCGAGCAGGATATCTTCCGCTGCGCCATCGAGCAGATGGACACCCTCGCCCCCACCGAGCGCAACGCGCTCGTGCTCTCGAGCGAGGAATGGCATCAGGGCGTGGTCGGCATCGTCGCCTCGCGTCTTTCCGAAAAATTCTCCTGTCCCAGCTTCATGATCCACCTCGCCGGCGGCATGGGCAAGGGCTCCTGCCGCAGCTATGGCGGCTTCAACCTCTTTGCCGCGCTCGAGGCGTGCAGCGACCTGCTCGTCGGCTTCGGCGGGCACGAGCTCGCCGCGGGCTTCACCATCAAGGAGGAGAATATCCCCGCCTTCCGCAAGCGCATCAATCAATACGTCCGCACCCACTGCGGCGACTCGGCCCCCGTCTCCTCGCTGGAGATCGACGCCGCCCTCACCCGCCCGAGCCTCATCACGCTTCAGGAGGTCGAGGAGCTTTCCCGTCTCGAGCCCTACGGCGCGGGCAACAACCGCCCCGTTTTCTGCCTGCGCGGCGCGCGGCTGGAGTCCATGCAGAGCGTAGGACAGAATAAGCATCTCAAGCTCCGGCTCCAGAAGGGCCACACGAGCTTCGACGGCATCTTCTTCTCCGTCACCCCCGCGGAATGCGGCCTGACCGTCGGCGAGCGCGTGGACGCCGCCTTCTACCTTCAGGTCAATGAGTTCCGCGGCAGCCGCTCCCTGCAGCTCCAGCTCGTCGATCTGCGCAGCGCGCACGACCCCGGCGCCCGCGAGGCCGAGCAGCTTGAGCTGTGCCGCACGCTGATCCGCGGCGGCGGCGTGAGTGCGAAGGACGCCGCGAAGCTCCTGCCCTCGCGCGAGCAGTTCGTGCGCGTCTGGCGTGCGCTCGAGCGCGAGGTGGACGGCACGCTCACCTCTCCGGAGCTGCCCTTCCTGCGGCGGCTCTCCGCCGAGGCCCTCGGCGCGGAGAGCTTTCCGCGCACGGTCATGTGTCTCGCGGTCTTTGCCGAGCGCGGGCTCGTGACCGTCGAGCGCCACGACAAATACATCACGCTCCGTCTCACCGGCGGCAAGCGTGTGGATCTTGATGCCAGCCCCTATCTCTGCGCCCTGCGCGAGGGACTGGACGGAACGAAAGGAGGCAGCAGCGTATGAGCGACGCAAAAACAGCCGAGCAGGCTCCCATTGAGCAGACCCCCCAGCCCATTCCCGAGGTGGTGCAGAAGCAGTACGATCATCTGGTCGAGACCATCCGCGCCTACAACCCCGGCGCAGACTTCGCCCAGATCGACGCCGCCTTCCGCTACGCCGCCGCACACCACGGCACCCAGAAGCGCAAGGACGGCTCGCCCTTCGTCACCCACCCCATCGCCGTCGCGCAGATCGTAGCCGAGGAGCTGCATCTTGACAGCGAATCCATCATCGCCGCCCTCCTGCACGACTGCATCGAGGACACCGACGCGACCTACGACGACATCGCCAAGCGCTTCTCCCCCACCGTCGCCGATCTGGTCGAGGGCGTCTCCAAGCTCACGCGCGTCCACTACACGAGCAAGGAAGAGGAGCAGATGGAAAATCTGCGCAAGATGCTCATGGCGATGGCCAAGGACATCCGCGTCATCCTCATCAAGATCGCCGACCGCACGCACAATATGCGCACGATGGAGTATCAGTCCACCGACAAGCAGCGTCAGAAGTCGCTCGAGACGATGGAGATCTACGCCCCCATCGCCCACCGGCTCGGTATGCAGCGCATGAAGTGGGAGCTGGAGGACCTTTCCCTCAAATACCTCGACCCCACCGCCTTCAACGAGATCACCCACTCCCTCGAGGAGAAGTCCAAGGAATACGGCTCGTTCATGGAGCGCATCCAGAAGCAGATCGAGGGCAAGCTCACCGCGGACCATATTCCCTTCCGCCGCGTCTACGGCCGCATGAAGCACCCCTACAGCATCTACCGCAAGATGTATGCCCAGAGCAAGACCATGGACGAGGTGTTCGACCTCTTCGCCTTCCGCGTCATCGTCGATACCGTCGCGGACTGCTACAATGTTCTCGGCGTCATCCACGACCTTTACCGGCCCGTGCTCGGCCGCTTCAAGGATTATATCGGCACGCCCAAGCCCAACGGCTATCAGTCGCTCCACACCACGGTCATGGGCCCCGACGGCGTGATGTTCGAGGTGCAGATCCGCACGCAGGAGATGCACGACATCGCCGAATACGGCATCGCCGCCCACTGGAAGTATAAGCAGGGCATCTCCGGCAGCGCCAACGAGCAGAACTACGAATGGGTCCGCCGTCTCCTCGAAAATCAGGAGAATACGGACGCCGAGGAATTTATCCACACCCTCAAGGTCGATATGTTCGCCGACGAGGTGTTCGTCTTCACCCCGCGCGGCGACGTGACGAACCTCCCCACCGGCGCGACGCCCATCGACTTCGCCTACTCCGTCCACTCCGCCGTCGGCAACTCCATGGTCGGCGCCAAGGTCAACGGGCGCATCGTCCCGCTCGACTACCAGCTCAAAAACGGCGACGTGGTCGAGATCCTCACGAGCAAATCCGCCCGCGGCCCCAGCCGCGACTGGCTTCAGATCGCCAAGTCCAACGAGGCGCGCGGCAAGATCCGCCAGTGGTTCAAGAAGGAAAAGCGCGAGGAGAACATCGTCAACGGCCGCGCCGCCTTTGAATCCTAGCTCAAGCATTACGGCATCTCCGTCGCCGCCGTCACCGGGGACGAGCTGCGCCCCACGCTGCTCAAAAAGACCGGCTTCGGCAACCTCGACGATATGTATGCCGCCATCGGCTACGGCGGCTTCTCGGCGCAGAAGGCCGTCAACCGCATCCGCGACGAGCTCAAGGCGCTCAATAAGCAGCAGCAGGCCGAGCGCGACGCCACCGTGCCCATCCCCGGCGAGCCGGGCAAGACCCGCCCCGCCGTTCCCATGCGTGAAAAGAGCGAGGACGGCATCGTGGTGCAGGGGCTTTCCAACTGCCTCGTCAAGTTCTCCAAGTGCTGCACGCCCGTTCCGGGCGATGACATCGTCGGCTTCATCACCCGCGGCTACGGCGTGTCCGTCCACCGCGCCGACTGTCCCAACGCCGCGCCCGAGCGCCGCCGTCCCGAGGAGGCCGGCCGCTGGGTCAAGGTCAGCTGGGGCAAGGACGTCAAGCAGTCCTACCAGACCTCGCTCGACATCTACGCCAAGGACCGCATCGACCTCGTGCTCGACGTCTCCGCCGTCCTCTCGTCCACGCAGACCCGTGTCGCGGGCCTCAACGCCAAGACCACCGCGGACGGCTTCGCCCTCATCCATCTCGAGATCTTCGTCGCCGACAGCGAGCAGCTCTCCGCCGTCATGCGCCGCCTCCATCAGATCAGCGGCGTGATGAAGGTCGACCGCCCCGCCGGCTGACGCTCTGAATTTTATAAGGAGGAATTCTATCATGCTTTCCATCAACGTTTCCCACGCAAAACCCTTCCTTTCCTATCCCTATGAAGAAGTCCTCTGCCCCCGTCTCGAGCGCGCGCAGCGCGAGCTCCTCAACGGCGGCGGCAAGGGCGACGATTTCATCGGCTGGGTCCGCCTGCCCGCGCAGTACGACCGCGCGGAATATGCGCGCATTCTCGCCGCCGCGAAAAAGATCCAAGGCGACTCCAAGGCCCTTGTCGTCATCGGCATCGGCGGCAGCTACCTCGGCGCGCGCGGCGTGATCGAGTGTCTGTGCTCGCCCAACTACAACCTGAAGAAAAAGGACACCCCCAACGTCTACTTCATCGGCAACGGTCTCAGCTCCGATGCGCTCACCGAGGTCATGGAGCTGGTGGACGGCGTGGACTTCTCCGTGAACGTCATCTCCAAGTCCGGCACCACCACGGAGCCTGCCGTGGCCTTCCGGTTCTTCCGGGAGCTGCTGGAGAAGAAATACGGCCCCGACGGCGCGGCCCGGCGCATTTACGCCACCACCGACCGGCAGAAGGGAGCCCTGAAGTCCCTGGCCGATCAGGCCGGGTATGAGACCTTCGTGGTGCCTGACGACATCGGCGGGCGCTACAGCGTCCTCACCGCCGTGGGCCTGCTGCCCATCGCTGTGGCGGGCATCGACATCCGGGCCCTGATGCAGGGAGCCGCCCGGATGCAGGAGGTCTGCACCGCCGGAGATATGGAGCAGAATCCCGCCTGGCAGTATGCCGGGGCCCGGTACCAGCTCTACCGCGCCGGGAAGAAGATCGAGATCCTGGCCTCCTATGAGCCGTCCTTCCGGTTCATGTCCGAGTGGTGGAAGCAGCTGTACGGCGAGTCCGAG
>OGLG01000890.1_pt1 | contig 20231 bp, 15 predicted proteins | sample 1572621 | NCBI WGS metagenome assembly OGLG01 (sample SAMEA2581912, study PRJEB24529) | metagenome | biome: Human gut stool | place: China | collected 2011 | reverse complement strand
TGCAGCGACAACAGCATGAAGTATATGTGCAAGCGCTTTTCAGTGATGATCATCAGCTACGATAAGATGAACCAGCTGCGCCACGTCCGCTTCCTGAAGAACAAGGAGGGCGTTCTGGCACACATGGCAAAGCACCGCCGCCGTCTGGTGCCCTGCTTCGATGCCGTCAAGACCGCTTTTGCCGCCAACCTCACCCCCTGCGGCGATATTGCCCACTGGACCAACCCCAAGGGCGGCTACTTTATCAGCCTGTATGTCATGCCCGGCTGCGCTAAGCGCGTGGCGGAACTGTGCAAGAACGCAGGTCTGGTGCTGACCGGTGCAGGCTCTGCTTACCCGTACCACAAGGATCCGCAGGATTCTCATCTGCGCATCGCCCCCACTTACCCCAGTCTGGACGAGGTGGAGACCGCTTCCGAATTGCTGTGCGTCTGCGTGCGTCTGGCTGTTGTGGAAAAGCTGCTGGCTGATATGGCTTAAGGCTTAAAATAATTTGTATATTCTCCTCTGCGGGGCTCTTTGCAGGGCTGGCAGGGGAGTTTTATCACAGAAAGGTCGGCACGACGGCTGCTCTGTGAGGAGAGGAACCGTCGGCAAAACTTGCGGTTCACAACAAAAACGGCTGCGGCTGCACAGCCGCCGCTTTTGGAGGTTCCCGACTTATGAAAACAAAAGGCAAAGCATGGCAGCTGGTCGTTACCGCGCTGCTGATCGTTGTGTTTGTTTACACCGCCTTTTTTGGCGTGGCGGCAAAATATGGCGATGTGACCACCACCTACATCAAGGGTGCAAAGGATATCCGCTTTGGTGTGGATATCAAGGGCGGCGTCAACGTCACCTTTGTGCCCTCGGATGGCTATGATGCCACGGACGAGCAGCTGGATGCCGCCCGTCTGGTCATCGAGAACCGTCTGGTCGCGTTGAACGTGACCGACTACGAGCTGTATGTGGACAACAACTCCGACAGTCTGATTCTGGAGTTTCCGTGGCAGTCCGGCGAGACGGATTTTGACCCCGAGTCTGCCATTCAGGAGATCGGCACCACCGCCTACCTGACCTTCCGCGAGGGAGCCAGCAAGGACGGCGAGCTGATTTTGGACGGCTCCATGGTCGAAAGCGCTTCGGCGCAGTACGGCGCTGTGAGCAACGGCGGCAGCTCTGAGTATTACGTTGCCCTCAAGTTCACCACCGAGGGTGCCAAGGCCTTTGGCGATGCCACCACTAAGCTGGCCGCCGATAAGGGCAGCATCAGCATCTGGCTGGACGATGAAAACGTGAGCACCGCCACCGTCAACACCGCCATTACCGACGGACAGGCTATCATCACCAGCTCGGCGTCCAATCCCTTTACGCAGGATGCCGTGGTCAAAATGGCACGCCAGATCAACTCCGGTGCACTGCCCTTTGCGCTGAGCGTGGACAGCTACTCCACCGTAAGCCCCAGTCTGGGCGAAAACAGCCTTGGCGCCATGGTGCTGGCCGGCCTGATTGCCTTTGCCCTCAAGTGACATTCCATTATCTTTCCATAAAGCATTAGTAAGATATAATAAACCATAACCTGTAGCTTCTGTTCTTGCAAGTGATCCACCGTATGTAAGTCCCTTACCTGTAAGTACACCTTCGAACATTCCACGGATTCTCTTATACTGACCGAACATGAATCCGATTTCTCTTGCGCCTGTTCCGATATCACCAGCTGGAACATCGACATCAGCACCGATATATTTGCAAAGTTCTGTCATAAAGCTCTGGCAGAATGCCATGATTTCTCTGTCTGACTTACCCTTAGGATCAAAATCAGAACCACCCTTACCACCACCGATTGGAAGAGTTGTAAGTGAGTTCTTGAATACCTGTTCGAAACCTAAGAACTTGATGATGCCTAAGTTTACTGAAGGATGTAATCTTAAACCACCCTTGTATGGTCCAATAGCGTTATTGAACTGTACACGGAAACCTCTGTTTACCTGTACCTGTCCCTTGTCATCTACCCAAGGAACTCTGAACATGATCTGACGATCTGGCTCTGTAATTCTTTCAAGAATAGCGTTCTTTCTGTAAACTTCCTCGTTAGCCTCAACAACTGGTCTTAAAGACTCAAGAACCTCTGTTACTGCCTGTAAAAATTCAGGCTGATCTGCATTCTTCTTAGACACGATGTCTAATACTTCATCAACATACCCCATAACCTTAAAACACTCCTTTAAATTATTATTTAAGATTGTACATTACTGCACATCAATTCTAGCGTTATTATATCTGTTCTGGTTAATTTCCGCAAGTTTTTTATAGCGTTTACCTATTAACTTTAAGTTATTTGTAATAATATTAATTAAAATAAGCCTACATCTAATGTATGTTGTTTTTCTTGCTTAAGATAATTAAGTTTTACTTTTTGATAAAATCATGGTAGAATGTATTCGTTATTTTTTATTATCCTAGTGTAATTAAGGAGTGAATTATGTCTAATTTTTTTACAAGAAGTAAAGACGATATGAAATATTTATTTAAGAATAAAGAAGAGCTTTCTAAGAAAGAACGAAAAAGAAAAAGGCGTGGCTGGGGTACACTTATTGGTCTTATATTAGTTCTGATACAGCTTATTGTATCGGGATTACTTTTATTTAATATATTTAAGTTAGATATTCTTCCATTGAAGTATTTAATTGCGGTCAACGCATTTTTACTGCTGATATTCCTGTATGATTTCACATCACAGTTTACGAAGGCACATATTATAGGTAAGATTCTGGCAGTACTTATGTCAGGAGTGATTGTTTTCATATACCTTGTATCATCTAAACTTGATTCTGTCCTTAATAAGCTTAACCTTCCTGAGATTAACACCGACATCGTTGATGTAGTTGTACTTGCAGATGATAAGGCTTCCTCTTTAAATGATCTTGCCAATTACAAGTTTGCTTATAATTCAACTGCAAGCAACGCTAATGTCAAGACAGCATTTGATTCTGTTAAATCAGAGCTTAACAAGAGCAGCCTGGAACTTGCAGAATACAAATCATGGGATGATCTTGTAACTGCCTTTTATGATAATACAGAGGTTCAGGCAATTGTTATGAATGATTCCATGCTTAAGGTTGTTGCCTCACAGTATGAAGACTTTGATACCAAGGTTAAGATTATTAAGCAATACGAATATAAGAAGCTTGTTACTGTCCAGAAATCCAATGTTAATGTAAAGAAAGAACCATTTATAATATATGTTTCCGGTATTTCAAGTGAAGATGGTGCCGATTCAGCACTCTCTAATAATGCACTTAGTGATGTCAATATAGTTGCCGTTATTAATCCTGAAACCAAGCAGATTCTTCTTGTTACAACCCCAAGAGATTCTTACATCAAGATTACCGGGCCTGATGGAAGAAAAGGTTATGATAAACTTACACATGCTGGAAACTATGGTGTAGAAGCTTCTATGGACACTCTCCAGAATCTGTATGGCATTGACATTGATTATTATGTAAAGATTAATTTCACAGGCTGTGTCTCTGTTGTAGATGCACTTGGTGGAATCACAATTGACTCAGAAGTAGAATTTACCTGTGGCGAAGATGCTTCTCCTATTCCATATCATTTTGTCAAAGGACCTAATGAATGTGATGGCGAGATGGCAGTTGCATTCTCAAGAGAAAGACGTGCATTTGCCGCCGGAGACTTCCAGCGTGGACGTAACCAGACAGCAGCTATAAAGGGTATCTTACAGAAAGCTACTTCTCCTGCAATACTTACCAAGTACTCAGCCGTACTTGATGCTGTCAGTGATATGTTCCTTACTAATATACCAACAAATACAATATCTGATCTGGTTAAGCTTCAGTTAAGTGACAGCACAGCATGGAATATCCAGACATATAGTATCGAAGGATCAACCCAGCCACCTGCTGGACAGGGTCCTGCTTATCTCGAGATAACCGGCCTTAGAGGTGCTTCTGTTGTATATCCTTATGCGGATAGTATCAATACTGCTATCCAGCTTATGAGTAAGATTCAGAACGGCGATATATTCGATGTAGATGAATATGTTGACAGCCTTAACAACAATTCTAATTAATCAATAAAACATAACCCCGGCAGTCCATAAGACCGCCGGGGTTATATTTTTATAATCCATCATTACAATATATAATTATCTATAACATATGCCACACCACAGTTATCATTAGATGGTACGTTGACATCTGCATATTTCTTAACTTCAGGATATGCATTCTCCATAACCGCTGCAAGACCTGCATACTTTAACATTGGAATATCATTCATTCCATCGCCGCATGCAACGAGTTCCTCACTTGTTATATCAAGCATTGTGAGCAGCTTATCCAAAGATGCATCCTTTGCAACTCCTGCAGGTACTACCTCTAAGAAATAGCTCTCTGAAAAAAATGCATTGATTACTCCCTCATGCTTATCTAACAGGGCTTTCTGTACCGGAATAAGCTTTTCATGCTCTCCTACAACCAGAAATTTCTCTACAGGATAATCCACAAATTTGCACAAATCATCTACTTTCTTGATTGTAGTGCTGTTGCATATTGCTTCTTTCTTTACATATTCATCAGAATCACTCTCAGCAGCTATCTGCGTATCAGCATATGTCAGAGCATACACACCGTTGGCTCTTGCAAGACTGCATATATCTGCTATACAATCCTGTGGCATTATTGTCGCAGACATCTGCTTCCCTGTCTTGCAGTCAACTATACAGCCGCCATTATATGCCAGTATATAACCACCTTTTTTGTCAAGCTCAAGCTCTCTGGCTATTGGTGTTATTCCAAAAAGCGGTCTTCCTGATGCAAGAATAACCTTAACACCTGCATCTATCGCTTTCTCAATCGCTTCTTTATTACCTGCTGGCACTTTCTTCTCTCTATTAGTTAATGTTCCGTCCAAATCCAGTGCCAATGCCTTATATTTCATACTTCTCTATCTCCTCTTTTCGTCATGTATGAACAATTTAGCATATAACACCAGTGATTTCAACCTAAGATATTCTCATCATGTTAAATGTTGTATATATATTCAGTTTTCCATAACCAGCTACAGGGTTAGGATATACCATATATTCTGAGCGTACTGCACCTCTTATAAGCTGTGCTTTAATATCGTTATGATTAATCATCTGACTATTCTTTACATTTACCTGATATGAATATAAAAGTGCAACACAGCCCCCGGCATAAGCCGCCGCATAGCTTGTTCCAGTAACCTTAACGCCTCCAGATGGAGCAATTCCATATACCCCCGCACCCGGTGCAACAAAATCAGGTTTAATCCTTCCGTCAGCGCTATATCCACGCCCACTTTCATAATAAGCAGCCCCTGTATAATGATTATATGCTCCTACACTTATAACACCATCAGCTGCCGCTGGAACTGTAAGTGTTGTATCCGGGTCGGATTTTAAAAAATATATATCCTGTCCGGAAAACTGCTTTAATGGAAGCCATGCATTATAACTTCCTTTTATATTAGTGAGACTATATATATAGAATTTCCATGTACCCTCAACTGGTGTCTTAAGTCTTACGAATATAACCTCCATTCCAGCCACATTTTCAGTTATCTGATAATCTACCGTAACCGTACTTCCCTCATAAAGAAATGTATACTCCATACTTGCACCCATTCTTGCAGGTATTCTTGGAACATATTCCCCTGACGGTGATTCAATCGACACGGATAATATATCAAGACTATCCGCCCATATTTCCATCGTAAAACCCTTTCCTGTTCCATCAACATTAATTTCCATAACATCAGGTACCAGGGCTGACATTACTGCCCCTTTATAATGACATTTATTATTAGCTTCATTGCCCATACATGTTATAACTGATATATTGGGTTTTTTAGTAAGATTTTCCATCATTTCTGCCAGAGGAGATGCGCCTGTTCTTGAACCATTAGCACTTCCCAGACCAAATATTATTATCAATGGTTTTCCAAGACGTATAGCGTAATCTTCAAGAAATCTTAAAGCCAGCATAATATCACTTTCCTCAAAAGCTGGAACGTCATCCTTTATCAGAAAAAAATCTCTCAGATACTGTTTACTTTGTTTTAATTTAACCACTAAAAGTTCTGCTCCTGGTGCAACGCCAACATATCCGTCTGTATATGAACCTGCTGATATTGAAGCAAGCAGCGTTCCATGTCCTGACGTGTCTCTTTGTGCAACATAAGAATATGGATTTTCTCCGTTATTGTCAGCCTCTATTGCCCTGTCTATTTCATCCTTTTCATATACTCTGCCAAAATGTGCATATGTATTTGCAACATCAGTCTCTGTTCTATCTGTCTGATCCCATATAGCCTGAATTCTTGTATTTCCAAGTCTGTCCTTGAAAACATCATTAAGATAATCTATTCCGGTATCCACATACCCTATGAGAACATTACTCCCGTCTGCCTGCAGATTATCCTGTCCAAGTACCCGTAAAGCACCTATTTCATCAAGTGCACTTATATCTGCATCGCCTTCCATGAGTCCATATAACTTTGGAATAGTAAAATACCCCAGAGAGCTTATATTAAGCTGGCGGTTATCAGGCAGTTCTCCATGAGCTATAATCCATTGCGAATCAGCTCTCTGCGAACATATCCCTGACAATGCCTTAATAGCTTCATCAGCCCCTGGGGTATCTTCTATTATGTAATCATATATATTCTCTTTGGTTATATCAAAATCACATGCCATAACATCTCCTTAACATAAAGCAATCACTGTACATGCTATATGTATTCAGAAATGTATTGTATTATTCTGCTATAACTATTATGCTCTCATAGTTATTACCGGAGCACCTTTCTTTTCAACAACATCTTCTGTTATCGTAACTGAACCTATATTGCTATCTTTCGGTATCTCATACATTATATCAAGCATAAAATCCTCAATAATAGAACGGAGTGCTCTTGCACCTGTATCTTTTTCCATTGCCTTTCTTGCTATGCTTCTTAATGCATCATCTGTAAACTCAAGCTTCACCTCATCAAGCTCTAACAGCTTCTGATACTGCTTGAGAATTGCATTCTTAGGCTCTTTCAGAATATTGACAAGCATATCCTCATCCAGTCTGTCAAGTGAATATATGATAGGCAGTCTTCCTAAAAACTCAGGAATCATTCCGTATTCTCTAAGATCATCAACCGTCACATAAGACATGATGTTCTTCTCATCATCATATTTATCTTTAAGGTCAGCATTAAATCCCATTGAGGATGACTTATTAAGCCTTGTCTTGATAATATCCTCAAGATCCGGAAATGCACCACCACATATAAACAGAATATCCTTCGTGTTAACAGTCACCTGTGGAACCATTGCATTCTTACTTGTCGCACCAACAGGAACTTCTATCTCACTGCCTTCTAACAGCTTTAACATTCCCTGCTGTACAGACTCACCACTTACATCTCTGCTTCTGGTCTCTTTCTTCTTGGCAATCTTGTCTATCTCATCAATAAATATAATTCCATGTTCAGCTTTTTCTACATCATTGTCTGCTGCCAGTAAAAGCTTAGAAACAACTGACTCTATATCATCTCCGATATATCCTGCCTCTGTAAGTGTTGTTGCATCTGTAATAGCAAGTGGCACCTGTAATATTCTTGCAAGCGTCTTAACAAGATATGTCTTACCGCTTCCTGTAGGTCCAATCATAAGCATATTAGACTTCTCAATCTCAACGTCACCCAGAATCTTAGCATCTGCTGAAACTCTTTTATAATGATTATATACAGCCACCGACATTACCTTCTTGGCATAATCCTGACCTATAACATACTCATCTAACTTTCTCTTAATCTCATGTGGTGCAGGCAGCTTAGAAACGTCAAGCGCTGGTAACTCCTTCTTATCCTCTTTCTTTTTCTTAAGCTTCTGCTTTTCTGGAACCGGGTCTGAATCCATAACGCCAAAATTGCCAAACATGCCCATTCCAGGCATGTTTGACATCTTCATCATATCTTCATAATTCATCCCGCTGCTGTTAATTGAATCGAATGTTCTTTGCATACAATCCTGACAGATGTATATGTTGTTAGGCATAACAATCATCTTACCAGCTCTTGATTCTGGTCTTCTGCACACAAAACATATCTTCTCATAATCATCGGAATTCCCATTGTTATTCTTATTAATATTCTTATCTTCTGTCATATTCTCATTGGTATTATCCATAAATATCTACTTGGAATATATCCTTAAGATGCCTTCTTAGAACCAAGCGTTACCTCCGTGCTCTTAAGAACATACTCGCTTCCTTCCATATGATAATAATCTATAGTTACTTTTTCACCTGCCTCATAATACTGAAGCATGTTAGTAAGTCCTGACATAGTAGTAACTGTCTGGTCATCAAATCCGACAATTATGTCATATGTCTCTAATCCTGCCTTGTCTGCTGCTGAATCATCGGCTACAGTTCTTATAAGAATACCTACAGGATATCCATAATATGATGCATAATTACTTGTAATATCTACTGCTGCAATTCCAAGGTATGCTGCCTTATCTGACGAAACCTTGTTTCTTGTCTGCTTAGTCATTAATGAATCAATAATATCCTTAACATTAGAAACAGGGATTGAATAAGCCATACCTTCTACACCATCACTGCTGGTCTTTGCAAAGTTAATAGCAATAACCTTTCCTTCAGAATTAAGAAGAGCTCCTCCACTGTTACCAGAGTTAATCGCTGCATCTGTCATAAGAAGTCCTGTAAATGTTACATTGTTGACTGTAATTGAACGGTCCTTTGCGCTAATTATACCAGTTGTAACTGACTGGCCTTCACCTAATGCATTACCAATGGCAACAACCTGCTGTCCAACTTTAATATCTGATGAATCTTCAAGTTCTGCAATTGCAATATTAGACGCTGTATCAGATGAAATATCACTTAATGATACTGCGGCTACTGCAATATCCTGATCTGACTTAGAACCCTTAACAGAACAGCTTGCACTTGTGCCATCAGAGAATACACATTTAAGATTATCAATATTATCAACAACGTGTGCATTAGTTACAATAAGTAATTCAGTATCACTCTTTCCTACAATAATACCTGTACCACTTGATGTTGCCTCATAACTCTGTCCATACCCAAAATACCTTGAACTATTAACTGTTGTTGTACCATTAAGCTGAACCATTGCAGGAAGGGCTGCTGTAGCAACTGCCTCTACATCCATCTTATCTGATGCTGAAAGATTAGTATCTTCTGTAAGCGAAGAATCTGTCTTAGCAACATTAGAAATATTATTACTTACTGTTGGTATATTAACACCTGTAGCATCAGACTTATTACTGCCAGCAATCTTTCCGCCTGCATAATTAACACCAAACATAACCGAACCTGCTATTGCGCCAAAAAGTACTGCTGAAAGAACAAAGCATGCTGCTTTCCTTGCAAATCCGCCTTTGTGTTTCCTGTGCTTCTTAGCTTCATAAGGTGCGCTTGAAAATGCTGTGTTATTATTGGCTGTACTGCTATTATTAGTATTGTTATATGGTATATCACTGCCACTGTAACGGTACTGTGAATCATTCTCATTATTGTCATTATACATAATCATTCTCTCCTTTTACCATTGTATTATCACAGTGAAGATTCCATACATAACAAATGAACACATCTCACTGTCAATACATGTAATATAACAACGAAATGTGTTCATATTGTGTTTTAGTTGTTAATTAAATTTGAACTGATTATAAACCAACAATTTCTGATACTGCATCAGTAAGTTCTTTTAACTTCTTATCAGCATCTTCAAGACCTGTACCCTTAACACCCATATAGAACTTAATCTTAGGCTCTGTTCCTGAAGGTCTTGCACAGCACCATGCGTGGTCATTAAGCTCGAAGTAAAGTACATTAGACTCTGGAAGACCTGTTGGTTTCTTCTCTCCTGTAGCAATGACTGTACACTCATCTTTCTTATAATCCCTGAACTCTACAACATCCCATGCTCCGAACTTCTTAGGTGGATTATTTCTTAAATCATCCATCATCTTAGCGATCTGAACAGCACCTTCCGCACCCTTCATAGTTACAGCCTTCTGTCCTTCCTTGAAGTAACCATACTTATCAAAGATGTTAATCATCTGATCCCATAAAGTAATGCCCTTAGACTTATAGTAAGCTGCTGCTTCACATAATGCCATAACAGCTACGATGGCATCCTTATCTCTTGCATGAGTTCCAACTAAGCAGCCATAACTCTCTTCAAAACCGAATTCATATTCATATGTATTATTCTGCTCAAAGAACTTAATCTGCTCACCAATATACTTAAATCCTGTAAGAACCTCAATAAGCTTTAAGTTATATTCTTTAGCAATAAGATCTGCTAAATTAGTAGATACTATAGTCTTTACAAATGCTCCATTCTCATGAAGAAGTCCCTTTTCCTTTCTCTGTGAAAGAAGGTATTCAGCAATAAGCATACCAGACATATTACCTGTGAATGACTTATATTCGCCAGACTTAGTATCCTTAGAATATACTCCAAGTCTGTCTGCATCAGGGTCAGTTGCAAGAATAATATCCGCATCAACTTCCTTAGCAAGTCTTAATGCATATGTGAATGCCTTAGGATCTTCCGGATTAGGGTACTCAAGTGTTGTAAAGTCAGGATCTGGTTTCTCCTGTTCTGGAACAACATATACATTCTTGAAACCTAACTCTCTTAAAATTCTTCTTACAGGAACATTACCTGTACCATTGAATGGAGAGTATACAATCTTAATATCATCAGCAACCTGCTTAATAATATCTCCATTAAGACTCTGCTTCTTTAATGCTGCAATAAATGCATCATCCATATCATATCCGATAATATTATAAAGACCTCTTACTCTTGCCTCTTCTTCATCAATAGTCTTAACATCATTAAAGTCTGTAACGGCCTTAACTTCGTTGATAATCTGTGTATCCTTAGGTGCTGTTATCTGGCATCCGTCATCCCAGTATACCTTATATCCATTGTATTCTGGTGGATTATGGCTTGCTGTAACCATTATACCTGCTGTGCAGTGAAGTTCTCTTACAGCAAAAGAAAGTTCTGGAGTTGGTCTTAATGATGGGAAAATATACACCTTAATACCATTAGCAGCAAGACAAAGAGCCGCTTCCTGTGCAAATTCTCTTGACATTCTTCTGTTATCATGAGAAATTGCAACACCCTTATCCTGTGTTCCCTCTTTGATAATAAAGTTAGCAAGACCCTGTGTTGCTTTTCTTACAATGTACACATTCATTCTGTTAGTACCATTGCCGATAACACCTCTAAGTCCTCCTGTTCCAAACTCAAGATCCTTGTAGAATCTGTCTTCAATCTCTTTCTCATCTCCTGCGATTGATTTGAGTTCTACGCGTGTGGCTTCATCAAAATATTCATTCTCACACCACGCTTTGTAAGTATCCATATAACCCATACCCTTTACCTCTTTTCTTTATATATTAGTCCTGTAAAGCTTTTCTAAAGCTCTCAGAAACTGCTTTCAATGCCTCTTCTTCATCTGGTCCTTCAGCCATAAGCGTAATCTCATCACCACAGCCGACGCCTGATGCAAGAATTGATATAACACTCTTTGCATTAACAGTCTTATTCCCAAATGTAAATGTTATATGTGAATCAAATTTGACAGCAGTGTCACACATTGCTCCTGCTGGTCGAAGATGTATTCCCAATGCACTTCCAACTAGTATCTTCTCACTTACCATATGAATCACCTCTCAATTTCTAGTCGTCACTGATGTTGTTTCCTGAGTCGACTGATTAGTTTCTGTCTCCTGTATTTTATCAAACAATACATTAACAGATGCTGCTTTCTTTAATGTAACTCCATCCGGAAGTTTAACCGACAATGTAATGCTTTGTATTCCTGATGTAGTATATGTAGACAAATCTGCTGTCATCGTTATAGCAGATGCATCTAATGCAGCAATTGCAGCCTCTGAGCCTTCAACATCTATTGAAAATGTTCTATCCTCGAAGCTGTAACTCATTCCGGTTTCAAGTCCACTAACCTTAATATCTGATGTATTAAGTGTTATTGTCTTATTACCTGTACTCTCAATTCTTACTGTAACCTCAATTCTTGCATTATCAAGAATTGTAAGCGATTTATCTATGTAATCCGTAAGGCCAAACTTGTACACTTTATTTTCAGTCAAACCATCTACATTAATATTACTTGCCGGAATAACAATCTTATCAAGACTGTTAAGCATATTGGTATCACCATATACAACAACACTATCACGATTAAGCGTCACTCCTGAAACTCTGTATCCATCTGCCGGCTTTCCTGACGTCTTAACTTCTATACTTACAGTCTTAGTCCTTACAACCTGTGCAGTATAGCCCACACTTGTCTGTGTAAGTTCAACAGAAGAATCATTAATTTCATTATTATCAGAATCATACAAATGAATATCTGCTGTTCCCGTCACATCTGCAGTCGCTCCTGTCACATCAAAAGATATCCCTGCATGGTCTATATTATCGATAACAGACGAAGGTCCTGTAACCTTAACAGATGTTGGATTAAGCACTCTTCTTACCACTGCATAGCCATCTGCCGCTGAACCGGTAATGTCTGAAACGACATTTACAGTCTTAGTATCTCTGTTTTCTATGCTTAATCTTACAGCAGATGTTTTAGGTGTAGCTTCAACATTATTAAGAACCTGTCCATCTTTAACAACTGATACATGAATATCAACATAATCAGCAAATGCGCTTATCTTACTAAGATCCGCAGTTGCAACAATATCACTTGCTTTGATATTAGTAACAATACTCTTTGGACCGCTTACATATACTGATATCTTGCCACCCTCTACAATCTCATAACTGTAATTCTTATCAGTCAGACTCTCGGTATTAATAAGCTGTACTGTCACATTACTGAATGTATAACTCGTGGTTGGGTCATATACATTAACTATAACCGTCCACAAAACGACTGCAAATATAGCCGACAGAATCTTAAGGCTCAGGTTCTTAAACATCTTTTCCTTCATGCTTTAACCTTCCTCTCCATATCTTGAACGACTTCACATCAATAGTTCTTCTGCGAAGATATTCCAGCTTGTTTCTAAGAGAATCCGCATCAATATCATGAATAAGTTCTCCACCAACAGCCACTGAAACCCTACCGGTTTCTTCAGATACTATAATAGTCATACTATCTGTCACTTCACTGATACCAACGCCTGCTCTGTGCCTTGTACCAAGAGCCTTATTAAGACTGTTATTATCTGAAAGAGGAAGATAACATGTTGCAGCAACAATCCTGTCTCCCCTTATAATAACAGCACCATCGTGAAGCGGCGTATTATGCTCAAATATATTGATAAGCAACTGGCTTGTAACCAGGCCATCAACAGCAATTCCTGTTTTCTCATATTCTTCCAGAACCATATCCTGTTCAATAACTATAAGTGCTCCTGTATAAGCAGCTCCCATATCAAAGCATGCCCTTACTATCTCTTCAGCTGTCTTACTGCTAAATCTTTCACCCTTTTCTCTTCCGTCATTAAACCTGAAAAGTCCAAACAGAATCTTCTTTCGTCCAAGCTGCTCTAATGCTCTTCTTAGCTCCGGCTGGAATATGATAACAAGTGCAATAATACCAACACTGATTGTCTTACCTGCAATCCACAGAATAGTCTTAAGATTAAGAATATATGCAATCAGTGCAAATATAACAACAATAATAATTCCCTTAAGCAATACCCATGCCTTGGTATTCTTAATCCATACCATGACATTATATATAACAAAAGCAATAATCACAATCTCAATAATATCGGTCCATGTTATACGCGGAATATATAATTTAACAAGATAATCCCTTATGAAATTATTCACTGTATTATCGCCTCCGTTCTTCTTATAATCTCCTACATAAAACTAACAAAATGTATTCTGATAATTACTTATCATCATCATAGAATAAAATATCATCTTCTTCCTCGTTAGATACTGCATATCCATTATCTTTAACTGTATCTCCTGCTCTCATCTGTCTTATATCAGATGTCTTCTTCGTCTTTTTAGCATTAATATGCTTAATTCTTACATCAGCATTTGCAACGTTAATCTTTGGTACAGCCTTTACATAATAATAATATTCATCATCCTCATACTGTACATACTCTGTTCTCTTATAATCAAGTGCAAAGAAAACAATATTGCAGATATATGCAGCTGCAACCCCAAGTATAACTCCAGTAATTATAAGAGCAATATTAAAATCTGATTTCAAAGCTATCTGTCCAACAACAAGAATAAGGAACTGTATTATACTGCCCACAATAATAGCTATTTTCCATGAATGATCGATTTTCTGTCTTCTGATAATGTATACAACAATAATAGTAACTGCAACTGCTATAATAAGCACCAGCATCTGTCTGTTCTTTAAAAGGCTTTCTATAAGAAAAGATATCTGTTTCATACTCTCCGACAAAGAATCATCAGAAATAGCAGCCTCATAATCACTTGCAGTTCTGATTATATAGTACATAATTATGCCAAAGCTCACCGGAATAACTGCCGCCACTGACGAGCACAGACCAACCGCTACTGGAAGTGCAAATGGTATCTTCACCCAGCAGAACATGGCTGTGATAATAAGTATATAAGCTGTTTTAGGTGCAAATCTGAAATACAGAAGATACATCAGAAGCATTATACACAATACCAGCAATGCAAATTCTGGAGCTATTACATACAACTGTATAAGAATAAACGCTGAAAGAACTATCAGTGTAAACCCACCTGGAAGAAATGCACATATAACAGAAAGTAACAGTGCAAACACCGGATTCTTCAACTTGTCCATGTAACCAATACTTGTATTAATCATAATAAAACATATCAATGCAATAATAAACTTTGATGCTGGTACTATATATGTATTATATCTGTTGTAAAATTTCTTAAAACTTTCCTTTAATTCCAATAAAAACGCCATCTATGCCTCCAAATAATTATTTCTTCTTCTGCCCTGTATAGAATCTTTCCAGCTTATTAAGCCTTGAAAAATACTTTTTGATACCTTTTCTGGTATTCTCATACCTGAAATAGTATACGAACCCGGCAATTGCACAGAATACAATAAGCATAAGTACATAATACAATGCAAATTTCTTGGCAAGTCCTATATAATCCAGATTATTGATATCTCTTATCATTCCTTCTGCGTTACACAGGAAATACATCGCCAAAAGAATTACTCCTGCAAATGTAGTGGCAATCACTGTCTTTAATACTCCAAAAGCGATGTAATCACCCTTAAAATACTTGGCAGTTTTCAACATGCTTTTTCCTTCATTCTTTTCATATATTGCCATCTTGGTCATCATTTTGATTTTATTCTCATTAAGCAATTCATTCACCTCATTAAACAAGTTTAACCTGCATATGTTTAAATATAACATATTTTTACCTAATTGTATATTATAATTTGAGAGTGTCCGCCACCTGTAACAGTTAATACTCAATATATATTATATTCCTTGTTTTTGCAGATTATATCTGTTTTTCTCTTTTTATATAATATAACACAATCACTCTGTTATAAAAAGAAAAAAGAGTGAAAGACATAAAAACTTCCACTCTTAATCATTCTAGAATTCGATGCGTATCTGTGTCCCCTTGTCAACTTCACTTTCTAAATATATTCTTGCATCATGAAGTTCTACAATATGCTTTACAATAGCAAGGCCAAGCCCTGTTCCACCAGTTTCCTTTGAACGGCTCTTATCAACTCTGTAAAATCTTTCAAATACTCTGTCCTGCTGATCCTTAGGAATTCCTATTCCATCATCAGTCACTTCTAACCTTGGCTTGCCATCTACCATTCCTGCAAACACTTCCACATGTCCGCCTTCTTTATTATATCTTATTGCATTCTGTACAAGATTATCAATAAGCTCCCTTATCATATCCTTATTGCCACGAATCATGCATGCTGAACCTCTATATGAAAAACGTATTCCCTGTTTCTGCGCATTAACCTGCAGAGACTCTGCACAATCCTTAACAAACTCATACAAATCAAAATTCTCATACTGCCTTGGCATTTCGCTGTGGTCTAATTCTGAAAGCCTTATAATATCATTAATTAATGATAATAATCTTTCTGAATTACGCTTAATCTCATGTGCAAAATGTATCCCCTGTTCATGATTTACCATCTCATTCTCAATAAGCTCGGCATAGCCTGAAATTGCGGTAAGAGGAGTCTTTAGTTCATGTGATACATTTGCAGTAAAATCCTGTCTGCTTCTTGCAGCAGCAAGAATATTCTCATGCTGTGTCCTGATTTTCTCTGCAAAAGGTGCTATTTCTTTATATACAGGCTTCTCCTGTACGGAATCTATATTCTTAGCCATTCTTTCAATAGGCTCAATAAGTGTCCTTGTAAGTAATTGTGAAAGAACGATACACACTACTATAATTACTGCAAGTATTCCTGTTACAGCCGGAAACACATTGCCAAACACACTTAACATACTGCTTGCATCACAGGATACCCTTATAACAGTTCCATCCCTCTGTTTTAAAGCATAATAAAAGGTATTCATATCCATCGTGTCAGAATTTCTTACGCACTGGCCATGTCCGGTATGAAATGCATCCTGTACCTCAGGTCTGTCTTTGTGATTAGGCATTACATTAATATCATTATCATTATCAAAAAGCACCACACCATCTGAATCTATCCATGTAACCCTGAGATTATTAATTGGAAGCTTTACATCTGCATATTGCGATGACTTTTCAAAAACTCCGGTTTCCATGAGCACTTCTGCATTAGTTCTCAATCCGGTCTGGACCTGTTTCTTAAACAAGCCATAATATATAAAAGTTATTCCGATAGCTGTAGCAAGAACTGCTATAACTGCTATTCCAATAAGCCTTAAATTAATCTTCTGCTTCATATATCCCACCTGTTCTGTCTGTTAATTATACCAGGCTACTCAATAACATATCCTACATTACGCACGGTTCTTATACGCGAGCCTGCATCACCTAACTTCTGTCTTAAAGTCTTAATATGCATATCCACAGTTCTTGACTCACCTTCAAATTCTGTTCCCCACACCTTAAGTACAATAGAATCTCTTGAAAGCACTATATTCTTGTTAGCCATAAGATATCTTAACAATTCATATTCTTTATATGTAAGCTCAACCTGCTTTCCTGAAACCGTAACCGCATGCCTTTCATGATTAAGTTCAATCTCTCCTACATCCAGCACGCCTGCCTCGTCTGTTTCTGTTCTTCTAAGAAGTGCTTTAACTCTCGTAATAAGCTCCATTACAGAAAACGGCTTCTTAATATAATCGTCAGCACCATCCTCAAGTCCCTTTATCATATCAAGCTCTGTAGACTTTGCCGTTACCATAATAACCGGCAGTCTCTTAGTTGCAGAATTCAATCTTAACTTCTTAATGATGTCATAACCACTTTCGTCAGGAAGCATCACATCAAGCAGCACAAGGTCCGGAAGAATCTCATCAAGCTTCTTAAAGAACTCTTTGGAACTTCCAAATGCACCTACCATATGTCCACTGTTCTTAAGTGCAATTGTCTCTATTTCCCTTATGCTTTCATCATCCTCAACTATATATATAAGAGCCATTTTCTCATCTCCTGTTCTAGTCAGCCTTCTTTAATTCCGGAAGCTGATACTGTTTATAATACTGTCTGCATTCTTTTGCAAACTGAGGATTATCCTCATTTGTAAGATGCTCCAGATATCCATGTGTTTCAAAACCATTATCTCTTACTTCAATCATACATACAGCAATATTAGAGCAATGGTCTGATACTCTCTCAAAATTCGTCATAATATCTTCGAGTATAAGTCCTGTCTCAATTGTACATCTGCCTTTTCTTAATCTGTTGATATGACGCTGCTTAATTTCTAAGTTCAGACCGTCAATAACCTGTTCTAACGGCTCAATATGCTTTGCTGCCTCAATATCCTGATTTTCAAAAACCTGTACTGTGTTACTAACTATATCATGTACCGCTTTTGCAAATGTTTCAAGTTCTTTTCTTGCATTCTGTGAAAAAGATGACTCCTTGCTGTTCATCTCTTTTGCAGATTTTGCAATATTAATCGCATGGTCAGATATTCTTTCAAAATCACTCATGCAGTGAAGAAGTATTGAAAATGTATGATTATCATGCCTTGATAGATCGCAGTTACCAACCTTTACAAGATATGAACCCAGCTTATCCTCATACTTATCGACATCTTCTTCCATTGCCACAACCTCATCATATGCAGCATCTGAATAATTATTAATAATGTCAAGTGCCTTATTTAACGCTTTCTGTGACAGATGTGCCATCTTCACAGCCGTATTCCTGCATAACTCCATCGCAACTGCCGGTGTATCTAAGAATCTTTCATCAAGTGCTGCAAGATCTGCTGCCACACCTGTCTGAATAACTTCCTCATGTTTTCCATCTGGAATAGAAAGAGTTGCAAGCTTCACAAGCAGATTAGAAAATGGGAAAAGTATAATTACACATCCGATATTAAAGAGACTGTGAATCACTGCTATTCCTGCTGCATTTGCCGATGTTGATAAGAATTCAAAATGAACAAACATATTCAGGCTATAAAATATAACCATAAATATAACTGTACCAATCATATTAAAATAAAGGTGTATCATTGATGCTCTCTTGGCATTCTTCTTTGCACCTACAGAAGATATAAGTGCTGTTACACATGTACCTATATTCTGTCCCATAATAATAGGAATTGCTGTCGCATAGTTAACCGCACCTGTTACACATAATGCCTGCAGTATACCAACCGACGCTGATGATGACTGGATAACTGCCGTAAGCACTGTACCTGCAAGAAGTCCGAATAACGGATTAGAAAACAGTGTAAGCATACCCGTAAACTTCTCATTGTCAGCCAGCGGTGCAACTGCGCCACTCATAGTTTCCATACCGAACATAAGAATTGCAAATCCAAGAAGAATATTACCTATATCCTTTTTCTTAGAATTATCCTTGCAGGTCATTGTCATAATTATACCAATAACAGCAAGCACTGGCGAGAAGGATGATGGCTTTAAAAGATTAATCCATCCTGCTCCACTTATACCTGTAAGTGATAACATCCATGAAGTCACTGTCGTACCAATATTGGCACCCATGATAATCCATACAGCCTGATTTAATGTCATCAGCTGTGAATTTACAAATCCAACGACCATAACTGTTGTAGCACCACTGCTGTGCAGGATCGCCGTGATCAGAGCTCCCAGAGCAATTGCCAGTATACGGTTATTTGTCACCATCCGTAAGAAGTTATTCATCCGGCTTCCTGCCGATTTCTGCATTCCGTCTCCCATTATACTCATTCCGTAAAGGAACATTCCCAGTCCTCCGAGAAACTTAAAAATACTCGATAGCATATCGATGTTCATAAAATTTATCCCCCATGTTATAGTCAAGATCCGTCTACGTTATCATATCATAGGGATCCATTCTTTTTCAATTGTATTTGAAATATTTGTAAATAATAGGTAAATATCATGAAAAAGAACTGCTGATTTTGTTGCTTTTCTTTATTCTTTTCTTCTACTTAAGCTTCTTCATGGCAGTCTTCACCTCTTTGTGGAACTGCTCCCATTTATCTTCATGATCTACAAAATATTTAGGGCAAATCTTTCCTGTCACATCGTAATGGCGGATCACATCCTCCGGCTTCAGGCGAAATTCCACACAAAGATACGCACAGAGCTTTACAAGGGACTGGTATGTACTGTCATAAAACTCTCCGGTCTCATCCGGATGGCAGCATTCGATGGAAATCGTATCGCTGTTTCGGTTGTTGGAGGCGTATGCAACCTCATTTAACGGGATGCACTGCACCACCTCTCCCTCCAGACCGATGACAAAATGGCTGCTGACCGAAGTGGTATTGCTTCCGCTCTGATCCTTTAGAGATTCAAAATAGTTTCTGTTCTCCCGCGCTGTGCTGCAGGGATTCGCCACATAATGCACGACGATCCCGTTAACCTTTTCCAATGGCTTCTGCGGCCGCGAATATGGATTGGGGGTCAGATAAGCAGCCTTTACATAGTACACCGGCTGCTGAGGTTTTTGATTTTATGATCCTTTTCCCACTGTCATCTTTATAA
>OGLG01000880.1_pt1 | contig 20554 bp, 17 predicted proteins | sample 1572621 | NCBI WGS metagenome assembly OGLG01 (sample SAMEA2581912, study PRJEB24529) | metagenome | biome: Human gut stool | place: China | collected 2011 | reverse complement strand
GCAGCCCTGGTGGATCTGTTTTTGGGACTGGAGGGCTATGACGGCGCGCCGGAGAGCATTTTTGACGCGCCGGACGGCCTGTGCGGCGATTTTTCCGTCGCCCGTGAGGAGCCGGATCTCGACGCCGTCCGCGCGAGCCGGAGGGACAAGAGCGAAAATATCTTCGGCAAGGACGTTCTGCGCGTCTGCGCCATGGCGGACGTCGTGTTCATCGCGCTCCACGGCGCCTGCGGCGAGGACGGACGGGTGCAGGCGGCGTTCGACCTGCTCGGCATCCCCTACACCGGCTCAGACTATCTCGGCAGCGCCATCGCCATGGATAAGGACCTCACCAAGCGCCTCGTCGCGCCCTACGTCACCACTGCGAAATGGCGCGCGCTGAAGTACACGGCGGACGAGGTCGACGCCATCGCCGACGAAACGGAGCTGCCCTGCGTCGTCAAGCCAAACGCCAACGGCTCGTCCATCGGCGTGACCATCGCGCACACGCGCGAGGAGGTCGTCTCCGCGCTGACGCAGTGCCTGAGCTTTGGCGCGCAGGTCGTCATCGAGCAGTACATCCACGGCCGGGAGCTGCAGGTCGGCATTCTCGACGGCAAGGCGCTGCCCGCCATCGAGATCATTCCCAAGACCGGCTTTTACGATTACGTCAACAAGTATCAGGCGGGAGCTGCCGAGGAGGTCTGCCCCGCGCCCATTCCCGCGGAATGGGAGGAAAAGCTCCGCAGCGCGACCGAGACCGTGTTCCGCGTGCTGGAGCTGAGCGTCTATTCCCGCGCGGACTTTATTGTCACCGAGGACGGCACGCCCTATTTCCTGGAGATCAACACTCTGCCGGGCATGACGCCGACCTCGCTCGTGCCGCAGGAGGCCGCCGCCGCCGGCATCGGCTACGGCGAGCTGTGCGAGCGCATCGTGACAAGCTCCCTGCGGGCGCGGAAGGAGGGGAGAGCATGAGAAGGCTGACCGTTTCCGAGCTGCTGACCGCCACGGGCGGCACGCTTCTCGCGGGCGGTGAGAGCGCCGCCGTGACCTCCGTTTCCACCGACAGCCGCAAGGCAGGCGAGGGCGCGCTCTTTATCCCGCTCACCGGCGAGCGCTTCGACGGACACGACTACATCGACAAGGCGCTCGCGCTCGGCGCGGCGGGCTGCCTGTGCGCGAGGACGCCCGCGGCGTTCCTGCCCGATAAATTCTACATTGCCGTCCCTGATACGCGCCTTGCGCTCAAGGCGCTCGCATCGTGGTACCGCGGGCAGTTTGACATCCCCTTTGTCCAGATCACCGGCTCGGTCGGCAAGACAACGACGAAGGAAATGATCGCCTCGGTCGTATCGCAGAGGTACCGCACGCTCAAAACGGCGGAGAACTTCAACAACGACATCGGCACGCCGCTCACGCTGCTCGGCTTGGACGACACCTGTGAGGCCGCCGTCATCGAGACCGGCATGGACCATTTCGGCGAGATCCGTTATCTCGGCGAGATGGTGCGCCCGCACATCGCCGTCATCACGAACATCGGCGACGCGCATATCGAGTTTTTAGGCTCGCGCGAGGGCATTCTGAAGGCTAAGAGCGAGATCTTTGAAAACCTCGACGCCGACGGCGTCGCCATCCTCAACGGCGACGACGCGCTGCTCGACACGGTAGCTCTCCCGCAGCGCATCGTCCGCTGCGGCGAGAGCGCGCACGCGGACGTCCGCGTTTCCGCGCTGCGCGACCGCGGCATCGACGGCATCGTCTGCACCGTGACCACCGAGCGCGCAGAGTATCAGCTCAATATCCCCGCCCCCGGGCGGCACATGATCTACGCCGCGTCGCTCGCGGCCGCGGTCGGTGAGGAGCTGGGTCTGTCGGTCCCCGAGATCGAGCGCGGCGTCGCGCTCTATGAGCCCGCCGGCTCGCGGATGCGCGTCCACCGCCTCAGCGGCGACCGCCGCCTGCTCGACGACTGCTACAACGCCAACCCGCAGTCCATGTCCGCAGCGCTGCGCGTGCTTGCGGCGAGCGAGGGAAAGAAGATTGCCGTGCTCGGCGACATGAAGGAGCTCGGCGAGCTGACGGAGTCCGCGCACCGCGCGATGGGCGAGCTGTGCGCTCTGCTCGGCATCGACCGCGTCATCGCTGTCGGCGAGTACGCCTGCGGCATCGCGGACGCCGCGCACGAGAGCGCCGAGTGGTATCCCGACGCGGAGAGCGCGGTCGACGCGGCGAGAGCTGCGTTCACGGAGGGCAGCGTCCTGCTGTGCAAGGCGTCGCACTCCATGCACTTGGAGAAGATCGTAGAGGAATTGCTCAAGACAACATGATCGAGATCAGCGTAACGGGACTTCAAAAGTCCTTTGATTTGGAAAAGAAAATACTGGACGGACTGACCTTTCAGATCAACTCCGGCGAGCGTGTCGGTCTGCTCGGCAAGAACGGCGCGGGCAAGACGACACTCTTTCGCATCCTCACGGGCGAGATCGACTACGACGCCGGCGAGGTCGCCATCGCGTCGGACCGCCGCGTCGGGCTGATCTCGCAGATACCGATCTACCCGGCGGGCTATACGGTGGAGGACGTGCTGCAATCCGCCTTCGAGCGCATGAGGCGCATGGCCGACGAGATGGAGCGGCTCTCCGCGCAGATGGCGAACGGCGACGAATCCGAGGAGACGCTGCGCCGCTACGGCGAGCTGTCCGCCCGCTTTGAGGGCCTCGGCGGCTACGACACCGCCACCGCCGTCAATAAGGTGGCCAACGGCCTGTCCATTCCCGCGGATATGCGCACGCGGCTGTTCGACACGCTCTCCGGCGGCGAAAAGACGCGCGTGAACCTCGGCCGCCTGATTTTGGAGGACACGGACATTCTGCTGCTCGACGAGCCGACGAACCACCTCGACCTCCACGCCATCGAGTGGCTGGAGGAATACCTTGCCTCGTTTAAGGGTACGGTCGTCGCCATCTCGCACGACCGCTATTTCCTCGACCGCACCATCACCCGCGTCATCGAGATTCTGGACGGCCACGCGGAGTTCTACAACGGCAACTACAGCTTCTACGCCGTGGAGAAGGAGCGCCGCTATCTGGAGAAAATGCGGCAGTATGAGAAGGAGCAGGCCAAGATCAGGCAGCTCGAGGCCGCAGCGGACAAGCTGCACCTGTGGGCGTTCATGGGCAACGACGCGCTGCACAAGCGCGCGTTTTCGATGGAAAAGCGCATCGAGCGGATGCGCACGACGGACAAGCCCACGCGCGAGAAGAAGATGACCGCGCAGTTCCGGAGCAGCGAATTTCTCGGCGACGAGGTGCTGACGCTCAAGGGTGTCGGCAAGTCCTTCGGCGAGCGGACGCTGTTCTCCGGCGTGGACCTCGAGGTCGCCGGCGGCGAGCGCATCGCGCTCATCGGCGACAACGGCACGGGAAAATCCACGCTCATCAAGATGATCATGGGCGAGGAGTACCCCGACGAGGGCCGCATCAAGCTCGGCCCCTCGACGAAGATCGCCTACCTGCCGCAGATCATTCACTTCGACGTGCCGCAGCGCAATCTTGTGGACACAATGCTTTATTCCAAGCGGGACATCACGCCGCAGAAGGCGCGCGACCGTCTGGCGGCGTTCCACTTCCGCGGAGAGGACGTGTTCAAGTCTGTTTCCGTGCTCTCCGGCGGCGAGCAGAGCCGCCTGCGGCTCTGCATGCTGATGGACGACGAGGTGAACTTCCTCATTCTCGACGAGCCGACCAACCACCTCGACATCGCCTCGCGCGAGTGGATCGAGGAGGCGGTGGAGGCCTTCGACGGGACGCTGCTGTTCGTCAGCCACGACCGCTACTTCATCAACCGCTTCGCCACCCGCGTCTGGGAGCTGGAGGAGCAGAGGATCACCGACTACCCGATGGGCTTTGCCCGCTACCGCAAGGTGAAGGCGGAGCAGCCGGCGAAAAAGGCAGAGCCGGAAAAGACAGTAAAGGAAAAGAACCTTACGGAAAAGCCGCCGCGCGGCAATAAAAATCAGCAGGCGGCACGCCGCCAGCTGACCATCTGCGAGCGCGAGATCGCGCAGCAGGAGGAGGCGCTCGCCGCGCTGGACGCGCGGCTGGAGGAAGCCGCGTCCGACTATGAGAAATACAGCGCGCTCTACGCCGAAAAGGAGACGCAGGAGCAGAAGCTCACAGAGCTGATGGAGCGCTGGGAGGCGCTCGCCGCCGAGGCGGGCGAATAGGAAAGCGAGAAGCGGCAGGGACGAAAACACGCGAGCGGGGAGGTCGGGACATGAGAGAAAAATGGAAGGTGCTCACAAAGCGGGAGCGGTTGCTGTTTGCGGCGGCGCTCGTTTTCCTCGCGCTGGCGGTGCTGCTGCGCTTCGTTCCGGGACTGCGCTTTTCCGCCCTCCTCTGCCTGTGTGCCACGGCGGTGCTGTTCATTTTCTATCTGCTGGAGCATTTTGCACGGCGTGGGCACCGCGCTGCGGCGTGGTGCGAGCTTGCGCTGATCGCTGCGCTTTTACTGGGCTTTTCCCTGTTTACCGTGCTGGAAACGATGGTCGTCCGCGGTTCGTTCGCAGACGAGTCCGACGCGCCGGTGAGCGCGGTCATCGTGCTCGGCGCGGGCGTGAACGGCGAAACGCCGTCGCTCACACTGCGCACGCGCATCGACGCCGCGGCGGCGTATCTGGAGGAGCACCCAGACGTGCCGGTGGTCCTCTCCGGCGGACAGGGGCCGGGCGAGGCCATCACCGAGGCCGAGTGTATGCGCCGCGCGCTGGTGCGCCGCGGCGCGGACGAGAGCCGGCTGTACCCGGAGGAGCGCTCCACCAGCACGCAGGAGAACCTGCGCTACTCGCGGGCGATACTCGAGGAGCTGGGCGTTGATCCGGCGCAGCGCGTTGCCATCGTCACCTCGGACTTCCACCTCTGCCGGGCGCGGCTGATGTGGGGCGGCGATACCGCCGCCGTGCCGGCGCATCTGCCCTCCGCGCTCTACTTTCAATGCCTGACCGTCAATTACTTTATCCGCGAGGCCTTCGGCCTTGCCGCCTATTTTGTCTACGGAGGTTAACGATGAACAAGGATATTCTGTGCTTGTATTACTCCCGCACGGGACACACAAAATTTGCCATGGAGGAGATCGCTGCCGCGCTTGACTGCGAGTGCGTGGAGATACGCGACCGCGTGGACCGCGACGGCGCCATCGGCTGGCTGCGCTGCGGACTGGACGCCATGCGCCGCCGTACCCGCGCGATGGAGCCGTTTGATACGCGCCGCGCCTTACAGGACTACCGGCTCGTCATTCTCGGTACGCCCATCTGGGCGGGACGCTGCTCGAGCATCGCGCGCGGCTTCCTCAAGCGCCGCGGGCTGGAGGTGCAGAACATCGCCTATGTCGTCGTCCACGGCAGCGAGGAGCTGTATAAGGATGTGTGCGACCAGATGGACCAGTACGTCGACCACCCCCACGTGGCGGACGTCTCGCTGCGCATTGGCTCGGCGGGCTATCATTTCTGGCGCGACGAGTTCATCCGCAATGTGACGAACTACATGACGGCGGAGAACTGAAGCAATGTGGGAGAAGCTGGAACAGATCGCGCGCCGCTGCGCGGAGATCGGAGAGCTGCTGACCGTGCCGGAGATCTACGGCGACGCGAAGGAGCTGCGGAGGCTCACGCAGGAGCAGAAGGAGCTTGAGCCGGTCGCGCAGTGCTACGAGGACTATCGCCGCGCGGAGCGGACCATCGCCGAGGCGACGGAGCTGCTCTCCGATGCCGAGCTGCGCGACATGGCGCAGGAGGAACTGCGGCAGGCGAAGGCGGACAAGGAGCGGCTTTATGAGGAGCTGCGCGTGCTGCTCCTGCCGCGCGACCCGAACGACGGGAAAAACGTCATCATGGAGCTGCGCGGCGGCGTGGGCGGCGAGGAGAGCGCGCTCTTCGCAGCGGACCTCTACCGTATGTACTCCATGTACGCCGAAAAGCACGGCTGGAAGATCGAGCTTTTGAACTACAACGACACGGAGCTGGGCGGTGTAAAGGAAGCTGACTTTATCCTAAACGGCGCGGGTGCGTGGTCAAGACTGAAGTTTGAAAGCGGTGTCCACCGCGTGCAGCGTGTGCCGGAGACGGAGAGCGGCGGGCGCGTCCACACCTCCACCGCCACGGTCGCGGTGCTGCCGGAGATGGAGGAGGTCGACGTCGACCTCCGGCCGGAGGACATCGAGATGCAGGTCTATCGCTCCTCGGGCGCGGGCGGACAGCACGTCAACAAGACGAGCTCCGCCGTGCGGCTGATCCACAAGCCGACGGGAATCGTCGTGGCGTGTCAGGAGGAGCGTTCGCAGGTGCAGAACCGCGCGAAGTGTATGCAGATGCTTGCGAGCAAGCTCTATGAAATGGAGCGTGAGCGTGTGGAGAGCGCCGTGACGAACGAGCGCCGCGCGCAGGTCGGCACCGGGATGCGCAACGAGCGCATCCGCACCTACAACTTCCCACAGAACCGCGTCACCGACCACCGCCTGACGGGGGACAACAAGAATTTCAACATCGACGCCGTCATCAACGGCGACCTTGACCCGATTATTGACGCGCTGACCATGCAGGCGCAGGCAGAAAAGCTGCGCGAGAGCACGGAGAGCTGAGCGCTTCAGACGCACAGAAGGGGGAACCTTTTTGAACACCCGATACTTTACCATCACCGATCCTGCGCGGGAGAGCGCGGCGGTCGAACAGGCCGCGGACATTCTGCGCCGCGGCGGGCTGCTCGCCATCCCGACCGAGACGGTCTACGGCCTCGGTGCGGACGGACTGAACGCGGACGCCGTGCGGCACATTTTTGAGGCCAAGGGCCGCCCGCAGGATAACCCGCTCATCCTGCATATCCCAGACGCGAGCTGGCTCGCGCGCTACTGCAAGGACGTGCCGGAGACGGCGTACCGCCTTGCCGGGCGCTTCTGGCCCGGGCCGCTGACGATGATACTGCCGAAGGCGGACTGCGTGCCGCTCGTCACCACCGGCGGACTGGAGACCGTCGGGATGCGCTGTCCCGACCACGCGGTGACGCGCGCCATCATCGCCGCCGCAGGCGTTCCGGTCGCCGCGCCGAGCGCCAACACCTCGGGCCGTCCGAGCTGCACGACCGCCGCGCACGTCCGCGAGGACATGGACGGCAGGATCGACGGCGTGGTGGACGGCGGGCCCTGCCGCGTGGGTGTGGAATCGACCATCATCGACCTGACCTGCACGCCGCCGCGCCTGCTGCGCCCGGGCGGACTGCCGCTCGAGGAGCTGCGCGCCGTGCTCGGCGAGGTGGCGGTGGATAAGGCGGTCACGCAGCAGATGGCGGCGGGGGAGAGGCCCCGCGCACCGGGCATGAAGTACCGCCATTATGCGCCGAAGGCTCCTGTCACGGTCGTCACCGGCTCGCCCCGCGCGAGCGCGCGGCGGCTGCTTGCCGAGATCGGCGCGCGGGACGGCGTGATCTGCTTCGACGAGTTCGCGCCGCTCTTCGCGGGGCACATCGTTCACCGACTCGGCGCGAGCGGCGACAAGCTCGCGCAGTCGCAGCACGTTTTTGACGCGCTGCGCACCTTCGACGCGACGGACGTGCCCGCCATCTGGGCGCAGTGTCCCGACAGCGCGGGACTTGGCCTCGCCGTCGGCAACCGGCTGAAAAAGGCCGCGGGCTTCCACACAGAGGAGGCGGACGGCGCCTTTGTCCTCGGCATCACCGGCGGCACCGGCGCGGGCAAGACGACGCTGCTGCACGCACTGGAAAGGCGCGGCGCGCTGGTGCTCGACTGCGACGCGGTGTATCACGAAATGCTCCGGACTGACGCGCCGCTGCGCGCCGACCTGACCGCCGCGTTCGGCGATGTCTTCGCCCCCGACGGCGGATTGGACCGGCAAAAGCTGGGCAATATAGTATTCGGCGACGCCGGCGCGCTTGCGCAGCTCGACGCCATCATCTTCCGCCATCTGCCCCGCGCGCTCGCGCGGCGCATGGAGGAAAGCGGCGCGCGGCTCATCGCGCTCGACGCCATCAAGCTCGTGGAGAGCGGCCTCGGCGCGCTCTGCGACGTGACCGTCGCGGTCACCGCGCCGGAGGAGGTGCGCGTGCGCCGCATCATGACGCGCGACGGCATCTCCGAGGACTACGCCCGCGCCCGTGTGCGTGCGCAGCGCAGCGAGGAGGCGTTCCGCGCGGACTGCGACGCGGTCTTTGAAAATAACTACCCGACTCCCGCGCAGGCTGCGTTTGCCGCGGAGGAGTTTCTGGATACCATTATTAAAAAATCCAAGGAGGAATGAACCATGGCAGAGAAGAAAAAGAACGAGTGGGCGGAGAAGCTCGCTTATGCGCCCAAGAACGGCTATGAGCGCCTGAGCGCTGAGGAGGAGCAGGCGATGCACGCCTACTGCGAGGACTACAAGGATTTCCTTGACCACGGCAAGACCGAGCGGCTGTGCGTGGAGCACTGCATCGAGCTGGCCAGCGCGCGCGGCTTCGTGCCCTACGAGAAGGGCATGGCGCTCAAGACGGGCGACAAGGTCTACTATAACAACAGGGGTAAAGCAATTATGCTTGCCGTCATCGGCGAGCAGGACCTCAGCCACGGCGCGAACATCGGCGCGGCGCACACCGACGCGCCCCGCCTGGACCTCAAGCCCCGCCCGCTCTACGAGGAAGCCGAGATGGCCTATCTCAAGACGCACCACTACGGCGGCATCCGCAAGTACCACTGGGTGACCATCCCGCTCGAGCTGCACGGCGTGGTCGTGCGCGGCGACGGTTCCACGGTCGCCGTCCACATCGGCGCGGACGAGGGCGACCCGCAGTTCATCATCAACGATCTGCTGCCGCACCTCGGCCGCGAGCAGGGCAAAAAGCCGCTCAACGAGGCCATTCCCAGCGAGAGCCTGAACCTGCTCGTCGGCGGCCGTCCGCTCGCGGGAGAGGACTGCTCGGATCGCTTCAAGCTCAACGTCCTCAAGCTCCTCAATGAGAAATACGGCATCGTGGAGGAGGACCTCATCTCCGCCGAGCTGGAGGTCGTGCCCGCCGGCAAGGCGCGCGACATCGGCTTCGACCGCAGCTTCATCGCCTCCTACGGTCACGACGACCGCGTGTGCGCCTACGCGGAGCTCGCGGGCATCTTTGACGCGAAGAGCCCGAAGCGCACCGCCGTGTGCATCTTCGCGGACAAGGAGGAGATCGGCTCCGAGGGCGTTTCCGGTATGCTCTCGCAGGCGTTCGACAAGTTCATGGCGGACCTGTGCGAGGCGCAGGGCGTCGCGCTGCGCGACTGCCTGGCAAACTCCTTCTGCCTGAGTGCAGACGTGACCGCCGCCTACGACCCGAACTTTGCCGACGTGTACGATAAGCGCAACGCCGCCTTTGTCAACTACGGCGTGGGCCTTTGCAAGTACACCGGCGCGGGCGGCAAGTCCGGTGCCTCCGACGCCTCTGCCGAGGTCGTGGGCCGTGTGCGTAAGCTGCTCAACGACAACGGCGTGTTCTGGCAGATGGCCGAGCTCGGCAAGACGGACGCGGGCGGCGGCGGCACGGTCGCCAAATTCATGGCGCAGCGCAACATCGACACGCTCGACGCGGGCGTTCCCGTGCTCTCCATGCACGCGCCTTATGAGACGGTCGCCAAGCTCGACTGCTATATGACCTACAAGACCATGCGCGTGATCTTTGAGCAGAATTGACGAAAAAACGGCAGGGGAACCACCCTGCCGTTGTCATGCTGTTAGGTTAATGTAAAGAATCTGTAACTTTGCTTGTTTCCGCGCTTAGAGCGTGGTACACTGAGTGCTAAGAAATACAGAAAAGGAAGTTTTGCCATGACGAAGCTCTATACCGACACCTCGGCCAATCTGCCGCTCGCGCTGCTGCGCGAGTACGATATCGCGGTCATTCCGTTTTCCTACACGGTCAACGGCATGGCGGAGGACTACAACGAGGAGACGGACTTCGACGGCAAGGCCTTCTACGACGCCATGCGCCGGGGCGCCGAGGTCAAGACCTCGATGGTCAACCCCGCAACGGCGGCGGCGTTCTTTGAACGCGCGCTCGCGCAGGGCGACGATGTGCTCTACGTCGGTATGTCCGGCGGCATCAGCGGCACGGCGCACGCCGCGGCGCTCGCGGCGGAGGAGCTGCGGGAAAAATATCCTCACGCCAAAATCATGACCATCGACACCTACGCCGCCTCCCTCGGCGAGGGTCTGCAGGTGCTCGAGGCGGCGGAGCTGCTGCGCGCGGGCAGGAGCTTTGAGGAGGTCGGTGACCGCATTCTCGCGCGCCGCCCCCACATGTGCCAGTTCTTCACGGTGGACGATCTGAACTACCTCAAGCGCGGCGGGCGCATCTCCGGCGCGGCGGCGCTGGTCGGCACGATGCTGGGCATCAAGCCCATCCTGCGCGGCGACGAGACGGGCCACATCGTTTCCTGCGGCAAGGTGCGCGGGAATAAGAAGGCCTACGCCGAGCTGGCGGACTATTTCGACAAGCGCGCGCTGGATAAGACCGCGCGCATCGGCATCGCCCACGCGGACAACCGCGATGGGACGGATTATCTGCTCGGTCTTCTGCGCGAAAGGGGCTTTACCGGCGAATGCCTCGAGGTCTACTACGAGCCGGTCACCGGCGCGCACGTCGGCCCCGGCACGGTGGCGCTCTTCTTCTACGGCACGGAAAAATAACAGGATACATAGCGGGAAAGCATACGGCGCGCCGTATGCTTTCTCATTTTTCTGCAAATCCTACCTTGTGAGAAAAGAGGAGGGATGCGCCATGACGGAACCGACAAAGCCGAACGAGAATGAGGAGCAGAGGTCTGCGCCCGAGCAGACGCCGCCCATGCAGCCCATCGTGGATATGGGAGCCGTGACCACGCGCACCGCGCGCGGCACGGTCTACTGCCTGACGGTCGTCGGGCAGATCGAGGGCCACAGCCTTCTGCCCAATACCGTGAAAACGACCAAGTACGAGCACGTTCTGCCGCTGCTCGCGGCGCTCGACGAGAGCGAGGAGATCGACGGCGTGCTGCTGCTCCTCAACACCTGCGGCGGCGATGTGGAGGCAGGGCTCGCCATCGCCGAGCTGATCGCGGGCATGAGGAAGCCGACCGTTTCGCTCGTGCTCGGCGGGGGACACTCCATCGGCGTGCCGCTGGCCGTTGCGCCGAAGCGCTCGCTCATCGCGCCGAGCGCGTCCATGACCGTCCACCCCATCCGCACGAACGGAACGCTCATCGCCGCGCCGCAGACCTATCACTACTTCGACCGCCTGCAGGAGCGCATCGTGCGCTTCGTGACGAAGAACTCCGGCATATCCGAGAAAAAGCTGCTTGCGCTCATGCTGGCCGCCGAGGACATGGCCGCCGACGTCGGCAGCATCCTCTACGGCGAGGAGGCGGTGGCGGACGGCCTCATCGACCGCGTCGGCACGCTCGCCGACGCCTACGAGGAGCTTTACGCGCTCATCGCCGAGGCCCGTGCGGCGACGAAGCCGCGGCGGAGACGCGCGGCACAGGAAAAATGAAGCGAAAAGACGCCCGACGGGCGTCTTTTTTACACTCTGTTCATCATTCGCTCTTGAAAAACGAGGGGGAAAATGGTATAGTACATAAGTTAAAATATGTCTTTTTCTGCCTGTTTTTACTCCCTTGCACAAAGGAGATCACGGAATGTACTTAAAAGCGCTCGAAATTCAAGGATTTAAGAGCTTTCCCGATAAAACCGTATTGAACTTCGGTGAGGATATCACCGCCATCGTCGGCCCCAACGGCAGCGGCAAGTCCAACGTGTCGGACGCGATCCGCTGGGTCATGGGCGAGCAGTCGAGCAAATCGCTGCGCGGCGCGAAGATGGAGGATGTCATCTTCGGCGGCACGGAAAAGCGCAGCCAGATGGGCTTCGCGCAGGTGACGCTCGTGCTCGACAACACCGAGCACATCTTCCCCCGAATGGAGGAGAGCGAGGTTGCCGTCACCCGCCGGTATTACCGCAGCGGCGAGAGTGAATACTACATCAACAAGCAGAGCGTGCGCCTGCGCGACGTGAACGAGCTGTTCATGGATACCGGCATGGGCCGCGAGGGCTATTCCATCGTCGGTCAGGGCAAGATCGACGAGATATTGTCGGTCAAGAGCGCCGACCGCCGCGAGATCTTCGAGGAGGCGGCGGGCATCTCCAAGTTCCGCCACCGCAAGGAGGAGACGGAGCGCAAGCTCGAGCGCACGGAGGAGAATCTCGTGCGCATCAACGACAAGATCGCCGAGCTGGAGCTGCAGGTCGGGCCGCTGCGCTCGCAGGCGGAGAAGGCGAAGAAATACCTGATTCTCCGCGACGAGCTGCGCACACTGGAGATCTCCGTCTGGCTCGAAAACCTGGACAAGATCAAGACCGATTCCATCAAGCTCAACACCGACTATGCTCTTGCCCAGCAGGAGCTGGAGCGCGCGAACGCCGCGCTGGACGAGCTGTACGCCGCCTCCGAGCAGTTTGCGGAAAAGGCTCACGCGAACGACATGGAGCAGGAGCGCCTGCGCACCGAGTGCGCCGAGCTGGACGCGAAGCGCAACGAGGAGGACGCCGCTGTGGCGGTGCTGCGCACGGGCATCGAGCACAACCGCGCGAGCATCGAGCGCGTGGAGAACGACCTGCGCGACCAGTCGGGCCGCGCGGAGAGCCTGACCGCGCAGATCGCTGCGAAGCACGCGCGCATCGAGGAGCTTGCCGCGCAGGCGGCGGAGCTCGAGGAGGAGCTTCGCGCCTTCCTCGCGCAGGCGGAGGAGCTTGCCCGCACGGCCGGCGAGGCTGGCAGCGAGGTCGAGGCTCTGCGCGCGAGGGAAGCGCTGGCGGCCTCCGACGCGGCGGACTGCCGCGCGGACGTGAGCGCGATAAACGCGGGCCTTGCCGAGCTCTCCGAGCGCCGCACGGCGCTTGAAGCGGAGAGCGAGAGCGTGGACGGTCAGCTGACCGAGAAGCGCAGGGCCGCGTCCGCGTCCCGCCGCGCCCTTGAGGAGGCGCAGGAGGAGGCCGACGCCGTGCGCAACATCATCTCCGGTCATACCCTCAAGATGGAGGGGCGCGTCAAGCGCGAGGAGACGGCGCGGCAGAAGAGCATCGACCTCACCATGGAAAAGAACAACCTCGACTCCCGCATCCATCTTCTGAGCGAGATGGAAAAAGAATACGAGGGCTTCAATAAGGCGGTCCGTCTGATCATGCAGGCGGCGGAGAAGAACACACTGCGCGGCGTGCATGGGCCGGTCGCCAACCTGATGACGACCGACAAGCGCTATACTGTCGCCATCGAGATCGCCCTCGGCGCGGGGATGCAGAACGTGGTCGTGGACCGCGAGGAGGACGCCAAGAGCGCCATCAACTTCTTAAAGCAGCGCGACGGCGGCCGCGCGACCTTCCTGCCGCTGACCGCCATCCGCGGAGACGTGCTGCGCGAGGCGGGCGTCGAGCGTGAGTACGGCTACGTCGGCGTCGCGTCGCAGCTCGTGCAGTTCGATAAGCGGTACACGGAAATTTTCAACAATCTGCTCGGCCGCACCGTCGTGGTCGAGGATATGGACTGCGGCATCGCCATCGCGAGAAAGTACAGCAATCGTTTCCGCATCGTCACGCTCGACGGGCAGGTCTTGAACCGCGGCGGCAGCATGACCGGCGGCTCGGTGAGCCGCAGCGCGGGCATTTTGAGCCGCGCCAACGAGCTCAAGGAACTGACTGCCCGGCGGGAGGCCTTAACGGAGAAGCTCGATGCCGCGCTCCGCGAGGCGGACGAGGCCAAGCGCGACCTGAACGCCGCGCAGTATGAGCTGGACGTCGCGCGCGAGCAGCAGCGCGGCGCGGAGGATGCGGTGCTCCGCCTGACGGGCGAAAAGAAGCAGTACGATATGCTGCTCGAATCGCTCCGCGCGCGGGAGAGCGACATCGCCGCCGAGCTCGAGAGCATCACCGCGCGCACGGAGGAGCTGAAAAAGGCAGCCGCCGCCCGCGAGGAGGAGATCAAAAAGCACGAGGCCGAGGCCGCACGCTGCCGTGCGGAGAGCGAGGAAAAGCTCGCCGGCCAGAACGAGCTCCAACGTGACAGCGCGCACCTCGGCGACGAGATCGCCGCGCGCAAGAGCACGCTTGCGGGCTTTACCGCCGAGCGGGAGACGACCGAACGTGCGCTGGGCGACCTCGAGACGCTCGCCCAGCAGATGCGCGGCGACGAGGACGGACGCCGTGCGCTCATCGAGGACTACCGCGCGAAGATCAAGGCCGCGGAGGAGGAGATCGCGCAGCATGACGCGGTGACCGCATCTCTGCGCGCCGACGCCGAGAAGCGCAGGGCGGAGCTGGCGGAGCTGGCGGAGGCCAAGCTGACGCTTGAGGGCGAGCGCAGCGCGAACGACCGCAGATACCGCGAGTGCAATGAGCTGCTCTCTCAGACACAGGCTGCTGCGGGCAGGCTCGAGCAGAAGCGTGTTACCGCCGCGATGGAGGAAAAGCAGATATTGGATAAGCTCTGGGAGAGCTACGAGCTGTCCCACTCTGCGGCGCAGGAGCAGCGCATCGAGCTGGAGAGCGTGCCGAAGGCGAGCCGCCGCATCAATGAATTGAAGCGCGAGATCAACGGCCTCGGCAATGTCAACGTCGGCGCCATCGAGGAATTCGACCGCGTGAACACGCGCTATACCTACCTCACCGGACAGCGCGACGATGTGGAAAAGGCCAAGGAGGAGCTGCTGGGCGTCATTGAGAACATCACGAGCGAGATGACGGTCATCTTCAAAGAGCAGTTCGCTCTCATCCGCGAGAGCTTTCAGGAGACCTTCCTCGAGCTCTTCGGCGGCGGCAAGGCCACGCTTGAGCTGGAGGACGAGAACGCCGTGCTCGACTGCGGCATCGAGATCAAGGTCCAGCCGCCGGGCAAGGCGCTCAAGACGCTCTCGCTGCTCTCGGGCGGCGAGAAGGCGTTCGTCGCCATCGCGCTCTACTTCGCCATTCTCAAGGTCCACCCCACGCCGTTCTGCGTGATGGACGAGATCGAGGCGGCGCTCGACGAGCCGAACGTCATCCGCGTGGCGCACTATATGCGCCGCATCTGCGACAAGACGCAGTTCATCGTCATCACCCACCGCCGCGGCACGATGGAGGCCGCCGACGTGCTCTACGGCGTGACGATGCAGGAGCGCGGCGTGAGCAAGGTGCTGACCATCAACATGAACGACATGGCGAAAGAACTGAACATCAAGGGGTAAGACGATGGGTATTTTTGCAAGGATCAAAAAGGCGTGGTACGACAGCATCATCTGGGAGACCATCGACGAGGATTTCTACGACGAGCTGGAGGAGAGCCTGATCATGGCAGACCTCGGCGCGGCGGTCGCGGCGGACGCCGTGAAGGAGCTGCGTAAGGTGGTATACGAAAAGAGCATTCAGCGCGGCGACGACGTCAAGCAGGCGCTGCGCGATATTTTGGAAAAGAAGCTCGAGGTCGGCGATACGAGCCTCGACCTCTCCACAACGCCGAGCGTCGTGCTCATCATCGGCGTGAACGGCGTGGGCAAGACCACGAGCATCGGCAAGCTCGCCAACCGCTACAAAAAGCAGGGCAAGCGCGTGCTGCTGTGCGCGGCGGATACCTTCCGTGCGGCGGCGGCGGACCAGCTCGAGATCTGGGCAGACCGCGCGGGCGTGGAGATCGTGCGCAGCCGCGAGGGCGCAGACCCCGGCGCGGTGCTGTTCGACTCCCTGCAGGCGGCGAAGGCGAGAAATGTGGACGTCGTGTTCTGCGACACGGCGGGCCGCCTGCACAACAAGGCGAACCTGATGCAGGAGCTGGCAAAGCTGCGCAAGATCATCGACCGCGAAACGCCGGACGCCGCCAAGGAGACGCTGCTCGTGCTCGACGCGACCACGGGGCAGAACGGCCTTCAGCAGGCGAAGGTGTTCCGCGAGACGGCGGGCCTGACCGGCATCATTCTCACGAAGCTGGACGGCACGGCCAAGGGCGGCATCTGCGTCGCCATCGCGCAGGAGCTCGGCGTGCCGGTGAAGTTCGTCGGCCTCGGCGAGGGCATCGACGACCTGCAGCCCTTTGACGCGAAGGAGTATGTCAACGCGCTCATCTGAGCGAAATACAACGGGAGGAGACCGTATGGAGATCACGAATGTATGCCCCTACTGCGGAGGGGAAATGCGCGAGGGCACGCTCCCCGCGTACAAGTACGCGCTTACATGGTGTCCGCGCAATGAGCAGGGCGGCATCGTGGAGGGGGAACCCGTTCGGCTGAGCAAGACGCCTGTACTCTGAGGCGTCTATGCACCCGCGCGTTACTGCGAGAGCTGCCGCGTGATGATCGTTCCCGTGCCGGAGATCGAGACCTTTTCAGACAAGGCCGGCAAATGGCTGGATAAAACGCTCGGCTCGCTCGGCGACCGGATAGACCGCGCGGCGGAGCGCCGCGAGGAGGAAAAGGCCGCGCGGGAGAGAGAAGAAAAACGGAACAAGGACCCGTGGGAGGTATAGCATGAAGCTGGTATTGGCAACGCAGAACCCCAAGAAATTAAAGGAAATGAACGAGATCCTGAGCCATCTCGGCGTGGAGGTCGTGAGCGAGGCGGAGCTGGGCGTGAGGATCGAGGTCGAGGAGACCGGCGAGACCTTCACCGACAATGCCCGCCTGAAAGCGACGGCGGTGATGCAGGCGACCGGCCTGTCCGCCGTGGCGGACGACTCCGGTCTCTGCGTGGACGCGCTCAACGGCGGCCCCGGCGTGTACAGCGCGCGCTTCGGCGGCGAGGGACTGGACGACAAGGGACGCTACACATTGCTCCTCGAGATGCTGCGCGGGCAGACCGACCGCGCCGCGCACTTCCACACCTCCATCGTCTGCGCGTTCCCGAACGGCGACGAGCTGGTGTGCGAGGGTGAGTGCCCGGGCACCATCGCGTTCGCGCCGATGGGCGAGGGCGGCTTCGGCTACGACCCCGTATTCTTTGTGCCTGAGCTGCGCAAGACCTTCGGCCAGCTCACGGCGGAGGAAAAGGCGTCCGTCTCGCATCGCGGGAAAGCGCTGCGCGCCTTTGCCGCGGCACTCGACGACTATCTGAAAGGAAACGAATAAATGGAACTGACCGGAAAGCAGCGCGCCCAGCTGCGCGCCATGGCGAATGAGCTGGAGCCCATCGTCCACATCGGCAAGGACGGCATCGGCGAGAATCTCGTCAAGCAGGCGAACGACGCGCTTGAGGCGCGCGAGCTCATCAAGTGCCGCGTACTCGATAACAGTATGCTCACCGCGCGCGAGGCGTGCGACGAGCTCAGCCGCCTCACCCGCTCCGAGCAGGTGCAGGTCATCGGCACGAAATTCGTGCTCTATCGCGAGACGCACGCCAAGCCCAAGGAAAAGCGCATCGCGCTCGTGAAGGATAAGAAGAAAAAGACCGTCTGAACAGGACGATAAAGAGGGATTTTCATTGAAGATCGGAATTTACGGCGGCAGCTTCAACCCGCCGCATCTGGGGCACCAGAACGCCGCCGTCGAGGCGGCGGAGAAGTGCGCGCTGGATAAGCTCCTGCTCATTCCGGCGGGCATCCCGCCGCACAAGGTGATGGAGCAGGGAAGTCCCGCGAACGAGCACCGTCTCGCCATGACGCGCCTCATGGGCGGACAGGCCGCGCTTCAAAGCGGCGTCGAGGTAGAGGTGCTCGACCTCGAGATGGCGCGCGAGGGCAAGAGCTATACCGTCGATACACTCCGCGCCCTGCGCCGGCAGTACCCCAACGGCGAGCTGCTGCTCTTTATGGGGACGGATATGTTCTTCTCCTTTGAGAGCTGGCGCGCGCCGGAGGAAATCGCAAAGCTCGCGAAAGTTGTTGCTTTCTACCGCAACGCGGATGACAGCGCCGCGGCCTTTGCCGCGCAGGCAGAGAAGCTCCGTGCGCGCTTCGGCGGCAGCTTTGAAGCGCTCGCACTCGACCGCGTGATCGAGGTCTCCTCGACCGCGCTGCGCGCGGGCATGGCAAGCGGCACGAGCGAAGCGATGCTCGAGCCGCAGGTCTACGGCTATATCCTGCGCGAGCATTTATACGGAACAAATCTTGATCTCAAGCGTCTAACGGTACAGCAGCTCCGTCCCATCGCGCTGAGCTATCTCAAGGCCAAGCGCTGCGCCCATGTGCTCGGCACGGCGGCGACGGCGGTGAAGCTGGCGGAGAAATACGGCGCGGACGTTCACCGTGCGGAGGTCGCGGGACTGCTGCACGACTGCACAAAGAAGCTCTCGATGCCGGAGCAGCTCGCGCTGTGTGAGAAGTACGGCATCGCGCTCGATGAGCTGGAGAAAAAGGCGCTCAAGCTGCTCCACGCCAAGACCGGCGCGGCGCTCGCGCGGGACGTGTTCGGCGTGGACGATGAAATTTACAATGCGATCCTCTGGCACACGACCGGAAAGCCGGACATGACGGTGCTGGAAAAGGTCATCTACCTCGCGGACTTCATCGAGCCGACGCGCGATTTTCCGGGCGTAGACGCGCTGCGGAGGACTGTGTGGGAGGATCTGGACCGCGGGCTTCTGATGGGCCTTGAAATGACGGTCGAGGAAATGGAGGAGATGGGGAACCCCATCCACGTCAACACCCTGGCGGCACGTGATTATCTGAAAGGAAAGACAAATGAAGGGAAAGCGGGAAGCGGACAACAACTTTAACTTCAAATCGGAAAAGCTCGACGAGCTGCGCTCCCGTGTGGACGCGGCCTTCGACGAGCACGGCGACGAGGCGTGGGAGCAGATCAAGGGCATTTTCACCCACCCCAAAAGACTGCTCGTCGCCGCGCTGGCGGCGGTGCTGCTCGTCGGCGTGATCACCGTCGGCGGCTATCTGCTGAAGATCCGCGCGCCGGAGCTGCCGAACAAGGACAATACGCAGAAGGATCCCAACCGGCCGCAGGTCGATGAGATCGACTACGGCGACGGTGTGCGTCCGCGCGTGAGCGGCGAGCGGAAAAGCAAGGACTTCTACACGGTCCTTGTGCTCGGCCGCGACACGGGCGGAGGCGGCAACACAGACACGATGCTGCTCGCGAGCTACGATGTGACGAACCAGAAGGCGACGGTCATGTCCATCCCGCGCGACACGATGGTGAACGTCCCATGGGATGTGAAGAAGATCAACTCCGTCTATAACTACTACGGCGGGGGCGATAAGGGCATCAAGGCGCTCTATAAGGAGATCTCCCAGCTCGTCGGCTTTGAGCCGGACTATCAGGTGGTCGTGGAGTGGGAGGCCGTCGGCGCGATCGTGGAGGCCATCGGCGGCGTGTACTTCGACGTGCCCTACAACATGGACTACCATGACCAATATCAGGATCTTGTCATCGAGCAGGAAAAGGGCTACCGCAAGCTCAACGGCGACGACGCCATGCAGGTCATCCGCTGGCGCAAGAACGACTCCAACAGCCCCTACGGCAACCCGCAGATCGGCGACAGCGGGCGTATGCAGATCCAGCAGGATTTCCTCAAGGCGGTCATCAAGCAGCTTCTGCAGCTCAAGAACGTGGTCAACCCCGGTAAGCTCGCCGAGGTGTTCCGGGAGAATGTGGAGACCGACCTCTCCTTTGAAAACATCCTCTGGTTCGGCAAGCGGGCGGTGTTCGGCGGCCTTTCGCTGGAGGACGTGAGCTTCATGACCATGCCGTGGACGGGCGTATACGTTTACAGCCGCACGCTCAGCGCCGAGTACGGCAGGACGATGAAGCTCGACTATGTGGTGCCGCAGGCCAACGCGCTGCTGGACCTGGTGAACGATTCCCTCAGTCCGTTCACGGAGAAATTCACGCTGCGCGATCTGGATATCATGTCCGTCAACGCGGACGGCTCGCTCGCCTCCTCCACCGGACGGGTGGAGGACAGCAAGGCGGCGGCCGCGCCGCCGGTGTTCGTTGATCCGTACACGGGAAGGATCGCGAACAGCTCGGAGAGCACGGGCGGCGAAACGGAAGAAAACGATCCGCCGGCAGAGGTGACCTCGGGGAGCCTGACGGTCATCGGCGAGGCGACGGGAAACGAATAAATCGGAAAGGGAAAAGAGAATGGTAAACGCAAAGGAAATGGCGCTTGCGGCCGCCAAGGCGCTCGACAGCAAGAAGGGCCGTGACATCAAGGTGCTGCAGATCGACAAGATCACCACGCTGGCGGATTATTTCGTCATCTGCTCCGGCGGCAGCAACACGCAGATCAACGCGCTGTGCGACGAGGTGGAAAAGGAGCTGGATCAGCTCGGCGAGCAGCCCATTCACCGCGAGGGCTATCGCGGCGGCACCTGGGTGCTGCTGGACTACGGCTGCGTGGCGATCCATGTGTTCAACGAGGAGGCCCGCGCGTTCTACGGGCTGGAGCGTCTGTGGAGCGACGGCCACGCGCTGGACCTCACCGGCGTGCTGACGCCGGACGCGGCAAAATAAAAGCGTAAAAATAGAAGCGACTATGGAAATACAGAAGGAGAAAGTCATGAAGTACGATTTCGCAGCCATTGAGAAAAAATGGCAGGACAAGTGGGAGCAG
>OGLG01000874.1_pt1 | contig 20719 bp, 17 predicted proteins | sample 1572621 | NCBI WGS metagenome assembly OGLG01 (sample SAMEA2581912, study PRJEB24529) | metagenome | biome: Human gut stool | place: China | collected 2011 | reverse complement strand
TTCTTGGCTTCTTCCTCAAATACACGGATAAACTCTTCCCCAATAATCTTTCTCTTAGCTTCTGGCTCAGTAACGCCTGCAAGCTTAGAGTAATATCTTTCCTGTGCATTAACTCTTATAAAGTTAAGGTCGAACTGTCCTTCTGGTCCAAATACACTCTCAACTTCATCACCTTCATCTTTACGAAGAAGACCGTGGTCTACGAATACGCATGTAAGCTGCTTTCCAATAGCTCTTGAAAGAAGTCCGGCTGCTACAGATGAATCAACACCACCTGAAAGAGCAAGTAAAACCTTTCCACTGCCAACCTTCTCACGGATTTCCTTAATTGTATTCTCAACAAATGCGTCCATCTTCCATGTTCCGGCACATCCGCATACTCCACGAACAAAGTTGTGAAGCATCTTGGTTCCTTCCTGAGTATGAAGAACCTCTGGGTGGAACTGAATTGCATAAAGATTCTTCTCTGTACACTCTGCTGCTGCAACCGGGCAGTCTGCTGTGTGGGCAACAATCTTAAATCCTGGTGCAACCTGTGAGATGTAGTCAAAATGGCTCATCCACACAATAGTTTTCTCTGAAACATCTGAGAATAAAGCACTGCTCTTATCTACAAATGTTTCTGTCTTTCCATACTCTCTTACTGGTGCCTTCTCAACCTTGCCGCCAAGCACATGCTGCATAAGCTGTGCGCCATAGCAAAGACCAAGTACAGGTACACCAAGTTCGAAAAGTTCTTTAGTACATGTTGGCGCGCCATCTTCATAACAGCTGTTAGGACCACCTGTAAGGATAATTCCCTTAGGGTTCATGGCCTTAATCTGCGCCAGGTCTGTCTTGTAAGAATAAATCTCACAATATACATTACATTCACGGACACGACGCGCAACCAACTGGTTGTACTGACCGCCGAAGTCAATGACAATAACTTTCTCCTGATCCATGATCAATCTCCAATCTTGTGTATTTATATATACATTATAGTTAAACTTGCGCCTTATGACAAGCCTTAATTCTCCCCAATTCTTATCTTGATAATTCTCCTCCAGACAATCCTTATCTATGCATATTTCTCCCCAATTCTCTTCTTCACATAAGAATCCATCTTCTCTCTGACCATCGCCATCTTTCTGTTGGTTTCCTCATTATCAGAATGAAAATGCATAAGCTTTGCAAGATAGCCCTGCTCCACAGTAATCCTCACACTCTCATCATACACAAGCTCATAAGCAAGTGATACATGACCAATAACAGTATCAGCCGGCGTGCGTCTTATTGCCTTGAGTATGCAGTGTTCCTCGTCAAATGCTTTTAACACCTCATCTGTAATATCGCTCTTCATCAGTTCTTCTGTCGTGGTGTTATATATTTCTTCAAGCGGAGTATCAATATTAACCTTAAATATATCAACCTTATCAGCGTCACGAAGCACATTGCAGAATGCCTGCTCGCGGCAATTAAGTCCCTGCGGAATTCTGTACATATTGTGACACCTTATTGCAAGTTCAAGCATTTCCATGTCCGATTTATTCAATCTGTCATACAGAAATACTCCATCAGAATCATATCGATCCTCTAAAGCTCCCGGCTTATAGCCTGTACATTTGACCATACCTTTAAGAAAAGTACTGATAAGACCGTCTTTAAACAACAGGTCTGCACCAAATTTTGCATGGTCAACGGAGTCCGCATCTGAAAATGTGTTATAACGCTTTATCTGTTCAAATCTTCCAACATCATGAAGCATTCCTGATAACCATGCCAGCTCAACATCATATGCACACATTCCTGCTGCCTTTGCAATTCTTTCACACAAAGCTGCAACTCTGTAAGTGTGGTCAATTTTTAATTTAATCTTAGGGTCATCTGCATTATAAGCTGCTGTGTATTCCGCAAATGCTTTCTTAACATGCACTCTGTCAACATACACACGGTTTATCTTGGCATTTTCATAATAGCCTACAATATCAACGACTTTTCCCTCATTCCATGTGTCTATAATATCAGGCACATCAGATAAAGAATGACACACAACTGAAGTCAGGCTTCGAATATCATCGTTAATCTCAATAGTGTCAGGTATATGAATTACCTTCATGCCTGCCGCATGTCCTGCTTTAATGCCATTAATGCTGTCCTCAATGACTACACATTCTGATGGTTCACAACCGATAAAACCTGCTGCCCTTAAGAATATGTCTGGCTCAGGCTTTCCATGCTCAACCTCATCTCCATATACAACCCCAGAAAGATAATCCCATGCTCCTATTCTGTGAAGACTCTTTTGCGCACTCGATTTCTGTGTTGAAGTTGCAACAGCACATTTGAGACCGTTATCCTTAATATAATCAAGCAGCATATGAAGCCCCGGCTTAACCGGAACTTCCTCTGTCTCCCTGATTTTGTAGACATGGTCTGTGCGCATTGTCCGCATTTCCCAGTAATCCTGCTCTCCATGATAATAATCATCAAAAAAGCTCTGACTAAGCTTTGCCGGCGCACCTTTAAAACTGTCGATAAGCCATAATGGCATCTCTACATTTTTCTGGGAAGCTGCCCACAGCCAGCCAAGATTAGACTGATTTTCCGTATCAATCATAACTCCGTCCATATCAAAGATAATCCCTTTTATCATTACTGCCTCCATTCTACTCCCAAAAATATCAAACCGACATCCCTTGCATACACTTTCCAGATATACGTTCATTCACTTCTTAATCTTACTTCTCTTCCAGATACTTCTTAACATACTGTCCGGTATAAGACTTCTTAACCTTAACAATCTCCTCAGGCGTTCCCTTGGCAATAACAGTTCCGCCGCGGTCGCCACCCTCTGGTCCCATATCTATAATATAATCTGCTGTCTTAATAACATCAAGATTATGTTCAATAACAACTACAGTGTTGCCACCCTCTGCAAGCCTGTGAAGGATATTAACAAGCTTGTGGACATCGGCAAAATGCAGTCCGGTTGTAGGCTCATCAAGAATATATATAGTCTTTCCTGTGCTTCTTCTTGAAAGCTCTGTTGCAAGCTTGATTCTCTGTGCCTCACCACCTGAAAGCTCAGTTGATGGCTGTCCAAGCTTGACGTAAGACAAGCCAACCTCGTTGAGAGTCTCAATCTTTCTTCTTATACTTGGCACATTTTCAAAGAAATCAACTGCATCCTCAATAGTCATGTCAAGAACATCATATATGCTCTTATCCTTGTATTTTACTTCAAGAGTTTCTCTGTTGTAACGCTTACCCTCGCAGACTTCACAAGGAACATACACATCCGGCAAGAAATGCATCTCTATCTTAATAATACCGTCACCGGAGCATGCCTCACATCTTCCTCCTTTAACATTAAAGCTGAATCTGCCTTTGGTATATCCTCGCTCCTTGGCGTCCTTAGTCGTTGCAAACAGGTCTCTTATCATGTCAAATACACCTGTATAGGTTGCCGGATTAGACCTTGGTGTTCTTCCAATTGGTGACTGGTCAATATTAATAACCTTATCAAGCTGCTCTATTCCGTCAATTCCATCATGGTCACCAGCAATACATCTCGCCCTGTTAAGCGACTTTGCAAGGTGCTTGTAAAGGATCTCATTAACAAGCGAACTCTTGCCTGAGCCTGACACACCGGTTACGCATGTGACTACTCCAAGCGGAATATCTACATCAATATTCTTAAGATTATTCTCCCTTGCACCTCTTACCTTAATCCAGCCAGCAGGCTTTCTGCGCTCTGCCGGTACAGGTATCCTGATTCTTCCTGACAGATATGCACCTGTAAGTGAGTCCTTGCACGCCATAATGTCCGCAGCAGTTCCTGTTGCGACAACTTCTCCTCCATTTCTTCCTGCACCCGGTCCGATATCCACAATATAATCGGCTGCAAACATAGTATCCTCATCATGTTCAACGACAATAACTGAGTTACCAAGATCTCGCAAATGTGTCAGAGTTCCAAGCAGCTTGTCATTATCCCTCTGGTGAAGGCCGATACTTGGCTCATCAAGAATATAAGCAACTCCTACAAGACCTGAACCAATCTGTGTTGCAAGCCTGATTCTCTGCGCTTCACCGCCTGACAGAGTTCCTGTGGCACGCGAAAGTGCCAGATAATCAAGACCTACATCTACAAGGAACTTAATTCTCGCCTTGATTTCCTTAAGAATCTCTGCACCAATAAACAGCTGTCTCTCTGAAAGCTTCATATTCTCAAGAAATTCCTGAAGCTTTATAATAGACATGTTAGTAATCTCATATATGTTCTTATCTGCAATAGTAACAGCAAGTGAAGACGGCTTAAGTCTCTGTCCGTGACAGGCAGAACAAGGTCTTATTCTCATAAATTCCTCATACTGCTGCTTAGTATTATCAGAATATGTCTCTCTGTATCTTCTCTCCATATTCTTGATAAGACCTTCAAATGCGACATCATATACACCCTCTCCGCGCTGGCCTTTATATTTAACCTTTACAGAATGGCCCTTAGTACCATTGATAATAATATCCTTAATATCATCAGGATAATCCTTGAATGGTGTCTTTAATGAAAATCCATATTCCTCTGCAAGTGCATCAAGAACCGCCCTGCTAAAGCTGCCCTCATCCTTAGATGACTGCCATCCCATTCCAACAATAGCGCCTTCATCAATGCTGAGACTCTCATCCGGTATAAGCAGCTCCGCATCAAACTTCATTGTATAACCAAGTCCGAAACAGTCCGGGCATGCGCCAAATGGATTGTTGAACGAAAAGCTTCTTGGCTCAACCTCATCAATACTTATACCACAGTCTGGGCATGAAAAGCTCTGACTGAAATTAAGCGTCTCACCATCAATAACATCTACTGTCATAAGACCTTCGGCAAGCTTAAGAGCCGTCTCAATAGAATCTGTAAGTCGTTTCTGGATTCCCTCTCTTACAGAAAGTCTGTCTACAACAATCTCAATATTATGCTTCTTATTCTTATCAAGCTTAATCTCATCTGTAAGCTCGTACATGCTTCCATCAGCAATAACACGCACAAATCCGCTCTTCTTTGCCTGCTCAAACAGCTTTACATGCTCACCCTTTCGTCCACGGACAACAGGTGCAAGAATCTGAATCTTAGTTCTTTCTGGAAGTGCCATAATAACATCAACCATCTGGTCAACTGTCTGTTTGTTGATTTCCCGTCCACATTTTGGACAATGCGGAATACCAATTCTTGCATAGAGAAGTCGAAAATAATCATATATTTCTGTAACAGTTCCTACTGTAGAACGCGGATTTCTGTTAGTCGACTTCTGGTCTATAGATATAGCCGGTGAAAGTCCTTCAATACTGTCAACATCCGGCTTTTCCATCTGTCCTAAGAACTGTCTTGCATACGAAGACAGTGACTCCATATATCTTCTCTGTCCTTCCGCATAGATTGTATCAAATGCAAGGGAAGATTTTCCGCTACCGGATAACCCGGTTATTACAATTAATTTATCTCTGGGGATTTCTACATCGATATTTTTAAGATTATGCTCTCTTGCACCCTTTATCCTTATGCAGTTCTTGTAACTGCCTCTTTCTATCTCTTTCTTTAACTTACTATCAGCCATGTTTTTTTCCTTCATAAATATATTTATTAATCTCAATCATCTTGTCACGAAGCTGTGCAGCCTCCTCAAAGTTAAGCTCTGCTGCTGCCTTACGCATGTTCTTCTCAACCTGCGTCTTAACCTTCTCAAGCTCTTTGATGCTCATAGATTCATAATCAACCTTAAGCTTTCCGGAAGCATCACCAGGCTCGGCTGCCTTGCTTATGCTTATCAGATCTCTTACTGCCTTCTTGATTGTCTGTGGAGTAATTCCATGCTCATCATTATACTCCTGCTGAATCTTTCTTCTTCGTTCTGTCTCTGAAATAGCCTTTTCCATAGATTCAGTAATCTTGTCTGCATACATGATAACATGTCCCTCTGCATTTCTTGCAGCTCGACCTATCGTCTGTATAAGCGATGTCTCTGTTCTTAAGAAGCCTTCCTTATCAGCATCAAGTATTGCAACAAGGCTGATTTCAGGAATATCCAGACCTTCTCGTAGCAGGTTGATTCCAACAAGAACATCAAATCCATCAAGACGCATATCTCTTATAATCTTCTGACGCTCAAGCGTATCAATATCTGCATGAAGATACTTAACCCTGATTCCTGCCTCTTTAAGATAATCAGTAAGGTCCTCCGCCATTCTCTTGGTAAGTGTAGTAACAAGCACCTTGTTCTTCTTGGCAGTTTCCTTATTAATCTCTGATATAAGGTCATCAATCTGCCCTTCAATCGGCTTAACAGTTATCTCCGGGTCAAGAAGTCCGGTAGGTCTGATAACCTGCTCGGTTCTCATAAGTTCATGCTCTGCCTCGTATATGCTTGGTGTTGCTGATACGAAAAGCATCTGTGAAATCTTGCTCTCAAACTCACTGAAATTAAGCGGTCTGTTGTCCTTCGCAGATGGCAGTCTGAAGCCATAATCTACAAGCGTAGTCTTTCTTGACTGGTCACCGGCATACATGCCGCGAATCTGCGGAATAGTGATATGCGACTCATCCACAATAATAAGAAAATCATCTGGGAAATAATCCATCAGAGTATACGGAGGACACCCTGCCGGAAGTCCTGCCAGATGTCTTGAATAATTCTCTATTCCTGAACAAAAGCCTGTCTCCTGCATCATCTCTATATCAAAATTCGTTCTCTCTTCAATTCTCTGTGCCTCTAAAAGCTTATCCTCACTCTTGAAATACTTCACTCTCTCGGCAAGCTCTGCCTTGATGTTCTCAATCGCAGCGTCCATCTTCTCCTTCTCAACAACATAATGTGAGTTAGGGAATATCGCAATATGTTCAAGAATACCTTTAACCTCGCCTGTTAGGGAATCTATCTCACTTATTCTGTCCACTTCATCTCCAAAGAATTCAACTCTTATGGCATCACCTGATGATGATGAAGGATACACTTCAACAACATCGCCTCTTACCCTGAAGGTTCCTCGCTTAAAATCCTGGTCGTTCCTTACATACTGGATATCAATAAGCTTTCTTATGCAATCATCCCTGTCCTTCTCCATTCCCGGACGAAGCGAAATAACCATGTTCTTATAATCAACCGGCGCACCTAATCCATATATACATGAAACCGAAGCAACGATAATAACATCATTTCTTTCAGAAAGTGCCGCTGTTGCCGAATGTCTTAATTTATCAATTTCATCATTAATAGATGAATCCTTCGCAATATAAGTGTCACTCTGAGGTACATAGGCCTCTGGCTGGTAATAATCATAATAGGAGACAAAGTACTCAACCGCATTCTCTGGAAAGAACTCCTTCATCTCCCCATACAACTGCGCTGCCAGTGTCTTATTATGGCTTATAATAAGTGTAGGTTTCTGAACATTCTGTATAATGTTCGCCATTGTAAATGTTTTACCAGAACCAGTTACACCAACTAGAGTCTCAAACTGATTGCCTTCCTCAAAGCCCTTTGTAAGTGCTTCAATAGCCTGCGGCTGGTCGCCCATCGGCTTAAAATCCGAATGTAATACAAATCTGTCCATAAAGCCCTCCCTATTTTGCGAAGCAAAATCCGAACCCCTTGGTGAGGAGAGGGATTTTGCCCTCCTTGTTTTCTGAAAGAAAATGCATTTCCCTCATTATACAATATAATAATCAAAAAGTACAGAACAAACATTCGATTTGTCCTGTACTTTATTCCATACCTCTATATTCGTTATTCTGCCGCGCTGACACTCATTTTTCCATTGAGATACTCTACTGCTGCCTTCAACTGCACATCTTCAGTCGCATCATCCGGAAGCTCCACAATACTGTCAGGTGTCACTCCCTTGCCGTGAATATCCTGTCCCTTAGGAGTGAAATATTTGGCAATTGTATACTTAACCGCACTTCCATCAGTAAGCGGACGGATTGTCTGCACAATGCCCTTACCAAATGTCTGTGTTCCGATTATCTGTGCCTTATCATAATCCTGCATTGCACCGGCAAATATCTCAGACGCACTTGCACTATTGCCATTTACCAAAACTGCCATCGGAATATTAAGCTCATGATTATCAGAACCTGAATATTCCTGTCTCTTACCAGACTTAGTCTCTGTATACACGATAAGTCCATTAGGAAGAATATAATCAAGCATATCCACTACAGTATTAAGAACTCCGCCAGGATTATTTCTTATATCAATTACAAGTCCTGTAATTCCCTGCTTCTGAAGGTCATCAACAGCCGATTTAAACTGCTCTGTTGTAACATCATCAAACTGTGAAATATAAATATAACCTATATTATTCTCAAGCACCTCTGATGAAACAGTCTTAATATCAATCTTGTCTCTTGTAACTGTGAAACTCAACTTCTCGCCATTTCTCATAACAGTAAGGTTAACATCCGTACCCTTCTCGCCCTTAATAAGGGCAACCGCTACAGAAAGGTCCATTCCTGTAATATCCTCGCCATTAACCTCTGTTACCTTATCTCCATTTCTGATACCAGCCTTATATGCCGGTGCATCCTCATATGCTTCTGATATAAGTATTGAACCGTCGTCAGCCTTCTGGCATACCGCACCAATTCCATAGAAAGAACCTGATGTTGACTCCATCATTGACTTATATTCTTCCGGCGTATAATAAACCGTATATTTATCACCATATGCAGCCAGATATGCCTTAAAAATGTTATCTGCAGCCTTTTCATCATCTACATTGTCAAAATAGAATCCATCTCCAAGCAGTGAATCCAAAGCATTCAGCTTACCTTCAACCTTAGTTCCGATTCCTTCATTATCACTTGTTCCAACATCCTGGACATATATGCGTCCATCAATTCCAATATGGATATTACCACTTCTTATAAGTCCCATGAATACGCATGACAACGCCAGTATCACAACCAGCAGTGTTGCCACAACACCAATAATAACGCCTTTGCCTAAAGCATGTTTTCTCTTTCGTTCCTGTGCGGCCCCTTCCGAAGAAAAAGGTCTGTTATTATCATATTCCATTGAGTCCTCCTGTTAAGTTGAATTATTTATTAAAATATGGCATAGGATTAACATATGAACCATTGAGCATTACATCAAAATGCAGATGTGCGCCAAATGAATTACCCGTATTCCCCATAACACCAAGTTTCTGTCCCTTCGTCACCTGGGCTCCTACTGATACATTTAAACTATCAAGATGCAGGTATCTCGTATACAGTCCATTACCATGATAAATCATCACATAATTACCCGCTGTTGAGTAATATTCGCTCTGTCTGTGTGCAATTACAACTTTACCGTCATAAGCCGCATATACAGGATCACCTGAAACGCCTGCTCTGACTGCTCCAATATCCACACCTTTATGCGGTGAAGTTCTGTCAGACATATCTCCATATGGAGAAGTTATCCTTGTACTTGTTGTTGGCCATTTGAAAGTTCCGCCATCATATCTGTTAGACGGAGTAACTCCGCTTGCCTCCTCAGCCTTAATCTTTGCTGTTATAGAAGCAATCTCTGCATCAAGCTTCTTCTCGTCAGCTTCGAGCTGTTTCTTATAAGCCACCTGATTAGCTGTATTCTTACTCAAAGCATTCAGCTGGGCAGTCTTCTCATTCTGAACAACCTCCAGCGCATCAACCTGTGCCTGAAGTGCCTCCTGGCTGGAAGTCAGAGTCTCTTTATCTTCTTCAAGCTTTACTTTAGAAGATGATATAAGATTAATCGTCGACTGATATTCCTCGAGCATCTGTCTGTCATACTCTGATATCTTATTAATATACTCAAATTTATTAAGCATATCCGCCATACTCTGTGATGATAAAAGCACCTCAACATATGTATAATCATTATGCTCATACATAAACTGGATTCGCAGCTTCATAGCCTCATACTGGCTTTCCTTATCAGCCTCAGCCTGCTCAAGCTTTGCCTGTGTCTCCTCAATCTCAGCTTCAAGCTCTGCAATCTGGGTATTAATGTCATCTAATGACGCTGACAATTCTCCCATCTGTGCATCAAGTCCCTGAATAAGAGATGTAAGATCTGAACTCTGTGCCTTAAGCTGTGCAATCTTGTCTTCTGTTTCTTTCTTTTTATTCTGTATATCATTCTGCTGGTTCTGGGCATTCTTCAGATCCGATTTATTATCTCCAAATGTAACCTGTGCAAAACAATACGGTATAAGCAGCATTACAATCATGAGTGCCGCTGTCATTTTCTTTATTAAATTGTTCCGAAACAGTGCTTTCTCCATACAGCCACTCCTTTACCATAATTAAAATGTTTTCTAAAAACAAACAGGGACTTCTGCATCCGTTTGCAAAAGCCCCCAAAAACTATCCGAAACTATACATCGGCATGCTTTCTTACAGCAAAGAAACTTCCTATAAGACCAATACCAATTCCAAGAATAACAGCTACCGGAATAAGTACCTCAAATACTTCTGATGCTGGCATAAATGCTAATATATTCTGTAAAACAGAGAATTTTCCAAGAACAAAATTAACAACCCCACCATAAATATATCTCAATATTGCTACCGGAATAACAGCACCTATAAGTCCTATAACGATACCTTCTACGAAGAATGGTGCATTAACAAATGCATCTGTAGCTCCTATATATTTCATGATTGATATCTCATCTTTTCGTACCGTAATACCAATGACGATTGTATTAGTAATAAGGAATATAGATACCGCCAGAAGAACAACAATTACTGCAACTGCAACATAACTTACAAGTCTTGCTGCACTGGCAAGTCCGCTTGCTGTAACCTCTGAACGGTTAACCTGTCTTATTCCATCCTTATTCTCAAGATACTTAACCAGTGTACCCTGATTACTTGCATCTTTAAGATATACTTCATAAGAAGCAGAATTTGCTAAAGGGTTATCATCCTGAAATCCATATGCAAGCTCTGGATAATCCTTGAAATAATCCCCCTTAAAATTTTCCCATGCCTGTTCTGCAGATACATACTCAACTCTTGATACTTCTTCTCTTTTGCTTATATCATCTCCAAGCTTCTTAATATCTGTCTCACTGAGATTTTCGTCAAAGAAAACTGTTACACAGACCTCTGTCTCAGCCTTCTTAATCATATACTGAAAATTAACCACTATAGAATAGAATACTCCAAAAAGGAATATACATGCTGTAATTGTTGCTATTGATGCCAGTGAGAACATCTTATTACGATGGATGTTCTTAAATCCATCTTTAATATGATATGCTAATGACCTAATCTTCATAGAAATAACCACCCTTTTCCTGATCGCTGATAATCTTTCCTTCACTCATAGTAATAGTTCTCTTCTTCATCTGCTGAACTATCTCCATATTATGGGTAACTACAAGTACTGTTGTTCCCTGCTTATTAACCTGATTAAGAATCTTCATGATTTCATTAGAATTGGCAGGATCAAGGTTACCTGTTGGCTCGTCGCACAACAATATAGCCGGCTTGTTAACCAGCGCTCTTGCAATTGCGATTCTCTGCTGCTCACCACCTGATAACTCATTAGGAAAAGCCTTGTATTTGTCAAGAAGTCCTACCATAGAAAGCATCGCAAGTACTCTTGACTTAATCTTTCTGTTAGGAGCTTCTACTACCTTCTGTGCAAATGCGATATTCTCATATACGTTTCTGTCCGGTAACAGACGGAAATCCTGGAATACTACACCAATATCTCTTCTAAGATACGGAAGCTTCTTTCTTGTTATCTTGTTGAGATATTTCTTATTGACATATATCTTACCTGATGTAGGGTCTAATTCCTTAAGTAATAGTTTGATAAGAGTTGACTTACCCGAACCACTCTTACCTACTATAAATACGAATTCACCTTTCTGGATGTGAAGATTTATTCCATTAAGCGCAGCAACGCCAGTGGAATATGTCTTCGTAACATCTTCCATGATTATCATGTATCATTTCCTCCAAAAATCACTAAAATGTATCTTTACTTTCCATATACTTCATGTACTTAACTACCATAAGAGCAATCTTAAATGTTATTGCATCATCAAACACCCTGAGGTCAAGTCCGGTTATCTTCTGTATCTTATCGAGTCTGTAAACAAGTGTATTTCTGTGAATGTAAAGCTGTCTTGATGTCTCTGAAACATTAAGGCTGTTCTCAAAGAACTTGTTAATTGTTGACAGAGTCTCATCATCAAAATCATCAGGAGCCTTTCCTTCAAATATCTCCTTAATGAACATCTGACATAATGGTATAGGAAGCTGATATATAAGACGGCCTATTCCTAATCTGTTGTAAGCAACAACATTCTTGTTGCTATAGAAAATCTTTCCAACATCAAGTGCCATCTTAGCTTCCTTGTAAGATCTTGAAACCTCTCTTATATCATTAACAATTGTACCATAAGCAACATGTGCCGCACTCATCGCCTCAGTGCTTAACATATCAATTATAACATCAGCTGTCTTGTCAAGTTCTTCATATGATTCATTACCCTTAACTTCCTTAACAAGAATTATACTCTTCTCGTCAACTGCTGTAATGAAATCTCTTGTTTTATTAGCAAAAAGAGTTCTTACTGTCTCTAAAGCATTAGTATCCTTTTCGTGCTTAGTCTCAATAATATATACAACTCTCTTAACATCAGTTTCAATATGAAGTTTCTCTGCTCTTGTATACATATCAACTCGAAGAAGATTATCAAGAAGAAGATTCTTGATAAAGTTATCCTTATCAAATCTTTCCTTATATGCCACAAGTAAATTCTGTATCTGAAATGCAGTAAGCTTTCCAACCATATATACATCATCACTTGTTCCTCTTGCCATGATTATATATTCAAGATTGCCATCATCTTCAACCTTAAAAAACTGAAAACCATTAACTGCCTGACTTTCTGCTGGCGAATCAATAAAACTAATCGCATCCGCAAGGCATTCTGAAACATTATCAAAAGTCTTGGCTGCAACATTCTTATCTGCATCCACAATGCACAAATCCACTCGTGAAATAGCCTTAAGTCCATCTACAGTTGTCTGTAAAATTCTATTAGATATCATTGTTATCCCTTTCTGTCTACCACTTATCTTTTATTCGTACATATTCTATCTTATTGTAAAGCAAAACGACAAAAAAAAAAAGGGGAAATGCAAATTTATTGCATTTCCCCTTCATAATTAAGATTTATTTAATAATTAGTGTGTGATAACGATTTCTGTTTCCTTATCGAATACATGAAGTCTCTCAACATCCATAGCAAATGTTACTTCATCACCTGGTCTTGCTGTTGTACGAGGATTTACCTTAGCTGTACATGTTACATCACCAATTTCATAGTGAAGGTTAACTTCTGCACCAAGTAATTCGTATACCTTAACTGTAGCTGTAAACTTAGAATCAGCATTCTTAGCGATGAATTCTGCATCATCCTTAACATCTTCTGGACGGATACCAACTACAACTGTCTTGCCAACATAGTTGCCATCGATAAGCTTCTTGCTCTTCTCAGCTGGAAGTGTAATTGTAACTGTATCAGAAAGTACAAGGTCAACCTGTGAACCATTAGCCTTAACTTCTGCATCGATAAGGTTCATCTGAGGTGATCCGATGAATCCAGCAACGAAGATGTTGTTAGGTGTATTGTAAAGGTTCTGAGGTGTATCTACCTGCTGAATAATACCATCCTTAAGAACTACGATTCTTGTACCAAGTGTCATAGCCTCTGTCTGGTCATGTGTTACATAGATGATAGTTGTCTGTAATCTCTGGTGAAGCTTAGAAATCTCAACACGCATCTGTACTCTTAACTTAGCATCAAGGTTTGAAAGAGGCTCATCCATAAGGAATACCTTAGGGCTACGAACGATAGCACGTCCCATAGCAACTCTCTGTCTCTGTCCACCTGAAAGAGCCTTTGGCTTACGATCAAGAAGGTGCTCGATATCAAGAATCTTAGCAGCTTCATGTACAGCCTTATCAATCTCTGCCTTAGGAACTTTTCTTAACTTAAGACCGAATGCCATGTTATCATATACTGACATATGTGGATAAAGAGCGTAGTTCTGGAATACCATAGCGATATCTCTGTCCTTAGGCTCTACATCGTTAACCATCTTATCACCAATCCATAACTCACCTGAGCTGATTTCCTCAAGACCTGCAATCATACGAAGTGTAGTAGACTTACCACATCCTGAAGGTCCTACGAAAATGATGAACTCCTGATCAGCAATTTCAAGATTAAAATCCTTAACAGCTACGAAACCGTTAGGATATACTTTACAAACATTCTTAAGCGATAAACTTGCCATTATTAAATATCCTCCTAATATAAATGCGCCTTTGCGCTTTTGATGTGATTATAATACACTATATAGGACTTTTTTACCACATGACATTTTTACAAATCTTTTCCGCGTTTTTTTTGCAAATTTACCATAGCAAGTCCGCTTATGTATAAATTGTACAAATTTATCGGGCTTTTATCTGCAAACATCACTAATGCAATATGCCTACTCAATCACAGCTATAGGGTACCAGCTAATTCCAGGGTTATCATATACATCACGCATATTACAATCCCCACAACAACTGGAGCTGTAAAATAATTCTTTATATGAGATAATCTGATTCCACTGAATCTGATTTTCTCAAGATTACCATGTCTTTTTGCCATAGTCTTAATGCACACGATTGCAAGCATCATGAATGCGGCAGCCACAACAGCAAGTATAATCATCTGGATTACTGTTGTGAGAGTACCCGTAGATGCCGCGAGTTCAGCTTCGCTTTCAGCCACTCCCGATACCTGGCCATCTGCGGTGTACATGCCTGCCATCTTCAGGAGCTGTACAATTCCTATTGAATATGTATTAACTGCAAAATGTGCAATAACTGACGACCACAAAGATCCTGTAGCCTCAACCATATATGCGAACACAATTCCCATAACAAATGCGTACAATGCCTGATTAATATTGAGATGAAAACATCCGAATAATAATCCGCTCATTAGTGCCGCACCTGTCATTCCGGCTTTCCTGTAAGAGCCAAAGAATATCCCACGGAATATAAGCTCTTCTACAAGCGGTGGAATAACTGCCAGCAATATAACCTGCATCGCAAATGGATATGTAAGCAGTGTTGTTGTTCCCTCCTCAAGATAATTGGTTGAAAACAACATGCTAAGATTACTTATTAATAGTACTGCTGGAATAAGACAATATCCTGCAACAAGCGAAAGAACAATATCAACAACACTTATTCTTTTATAAGGAATCTCTGTAATGGGGTCAATCTTCTGAACAATCATATATATAATTGCAATAAGCAGAATTATCCCTTCTGACATAATATACTGAGTCCAGTCAGGCACAGCGATACCTGCATTCTGTGCATATCCCATAATTGATGCACACACAACAGATAATCCGATATAACCTATTACAAATATAATAAAGAAGCTATTAACTTTTCTTACTTCCATGCAATTGCTTCCACTTCAAGAAGAACATCCTTAGGAAGTCTAGCAACTTCTACGCATGAACGCGCTGGAAATGGCTCCTTAAAATATTTCTTGTAGATTTCATTAATCTTACCGAAATCATTCATTTCTTTAATAAATACTGTTGTCTTAACAATATTCTCTACCTTAGAGCCTGAAGCCTCAACAAGATTACAGAGGTTCTGGAATGCCTGCTCAGCCTGAGCCTCAACTCCACCTTCTGCGATTTCACCTGTAGCTGGTATTACAGGGATAACTCCTGATGTATATACCATATTGTTAATCTCGATAGCCTGTGAATATGGTCCGATTGCACTTGGTGCCTTGTCTGTACTGATTACTTTCTGCATAATAATCTCCTTATTTCAACATATTTTACGTTACAAACGCATTGAATATATTGTACCGCAATCGTCATATTCATTCAAGATATTGATTAAAGAAGCTAATTCTATGGAACTATTTTTTAAGAATTATTGAATCCTGTGTTATCTCAATTTTGCCTTCTTTAAGCAGTCTTCCCACAGCTCTCTTGAAAGCATTTTTACTCATATTAAAATGTTTCTTGATAATCTCAGGGTCTGCCTTGTCTGTAAATCCAAGACTGCCACCCTTCTTTACTATGGTATCATATATCTGGACTGAATCCTCGTCCATCTGTATATAAGCCTTCTGCTTAAGGCTTATAACAAGTTTTCCATCTTCTCTTACTCTTGAAACACGTCCGTGAATAACCTCACCGACACTAAGTGGCTCAAATACTTCTGACATAGGAATAAATGCGTCGTACTTATCTTCAACTGCAACATACGCTCTGTAATCTGGAGTTATTCCTATTATAGTACCTGTAACCGCACTGTCTTTTACAAGTGTGTCTGACTTTTCAAGATATTTGTTAATTCTCATAGTAGCTGCAAGTCTGCCGCTCTTATCTATGTAGAGAGCAACAAGGTACTCTGAGCCTTCTGATACATGTGTTGTCTGTTCCTTGTATGGCATTAGAAGGTCTTTTTCAAGTCCCCAGTCAAGAAATGCGCCAATACCTGTAACCTGTGATACTTTAAGTCTCTTAAGTTCTCCAAGCTGAATCTTTGGCTTATTAGTAGTTGCAATAAGTCTGTCGCTTGAATCCCTGTAAACAAATACTGTGAGAGCATCTCCCACTTCAACATCATCTGGAACCTGTTTTTTAGGAAGAAGGACTTTATCTTCTTCTGTTCCAAGATATACTCCGAAATCTGTTACCTTTACAATGTTAAGACACTGTGTTTTTCCTAACTCTATCATAACAACACCTATGCTGGCAGCTTCACCAGCCCTTTCATAATAATTTCAGTGCAAGTATGGCTGTCGCCTTTCTACGTTTATTCTCATCGCTACTCGCACAAAAAAACCTCCCGTATGACTACGAGAGGTTTCTAGCTGGGCTTGAGGGATTCGAACCCCCGAAATGCTGGAATCAGAATCCAGTGCCTTACCACTTGGCGAAAGCCCAATATCGTGACGACATGCTGTATTATACATGAATATTTTCAGGAATGCAAGCACTTTTTTCAAAAAATTTAAAAAGTGTTATAATCCTCGTCTACTCCATCATCTTAAGGGTTACTGTACCGCCAGCATCTGTCTGTTCCTGTGTTACAGCAGCTTCCTGTATTACTGACAACTGTTCATTATCTGACACAGTTACTGCTTTATAGCTGTTATTGTAATACGAATTTATATTAATTCCACTTACTGACATAGCTGACTCCTTTCCGCCTTTATTACATCCTTGTACTTTATTTTAAAAAATCTAGTAATCATTATTAAATTTTTATAAATCCCCCCTTTTTCGTTGACCTCTTTTGCATATTAACTTAGAATAAAAACATATATTCATCAAAAAAGATTTTATAATAAGGAGTACATTAATAATATGAACAAAAAGAACTCATTATTGGTGCTTATTGGTATTTTCCTGATTTGTACAAGATTTTGGATATCAATCGGTCCAGTACACATTGATATCACTAATGACATTGTGGGATATATTTTAATATTTATTGGCATGAAGGATTTGAAATCGCTTAACTCAAGATTTAAGAAAGGTATGGCTCTTTCTGTTGCCGGACTTATCAGTGCTGTACTTTCCCAGTATCTCATATCGCGCGACTGGCCTTCATCACCTGAAACAATGTATTCAATAGCAATTGGTATAAGTGTCGTATTTGCAATTTATTTCACTTATTACTACACTGAAGCTCTTATAATGGAAGCCCGTATACAGGAAAAGAATGCCGTTACCAGAAATTATCAGATAACATGGCTTTTACTGTCAGCAGGAATTTTTATCCACTATTTTGCTTTTAAAGCTTCAACAACTGTTTACTCAATACTTGTTGAAGCTCTTATAATAATAATTACCATGTATTATTGTTTTTCTGTTTTTTCTACAAGCAAGCAGCTATATGAGGATTAATTGCTTAACATTTTTTATGATTGCAGTTATAATATTAACATTATTCGTTTATGCCTGAATAGCGTTGACTTTTAATCTTTACAGTGTTTTAATAATGTCGTCAGTACGAAAGGATATTATCTATGAAAAAATTAGAGATTATTATCAGACCTGAAAGACTGGATGATTTAAAGAACATCCTTAATAGTAACGGTGCTCACGGCCTCATGATATCTAACATCATGGGATATGGAAGCCAGAGAGGTCACAAGCAGGTATATAATGGTGTTGATTTCGGTGGCAACCTGCTTCCTAAAGTAAAAGTTGAGTCTATTGTATCTGATGAAACTTACGAAGCAATCATCGATCAGGTTATTGACCAGATTAATACCGGTGAATACGGAGATGGTAAGATTTTCGTATATGATGTATATGATGCCATAAGGATCCGTACCGGTGAACGCGGAACAGACGCATTGTAATTATAATATTATTTTGTTATCTCTTTTTGTATATAACTTTCGGTATCTGTATTCCATAACCTTACAGATATATAAATCGGGGCCGCAGAAAACTACCCAGTCTGCGGCCCCTCCTTTTTAGTTATTTGCTTATATTCTCATTAGTATCTTCTTCTGTTCCTGCCTCCTGTACTGATGGAACAGATTCCTTTTCAAGCTGTTTGAATATGCTCGAGAAAATATATGAATCAACATACAGAATCAATGGTATAGTCACAATAAATGCTGTGAAATAAAGACATGAAAAATATGTAAGTCCAACAGTAGCTATTAACATAATAATAGTCTGTGGAAGATGATGTACACTTATTATAAGAGCATTTTTTAATGTCACTATTATATTATTGTCATATCTTGACAGCATCGAAAATGAATACAACATAACTGCTGCCCATACCGCCATAACACCAACTACAACAAATACAAATATAACACCAGCCTGAGAACCCTGTACAAATCCCCACTGGGCACTGGCTCTTAAATCAATGAAAAGAAGGAAACCAATTACAACATGTATAAGCTCTAATAAAAATCCCTGCACGAAATTCATTTTGAATGATTTCCAGAAATCCTTATATACATAGCTTTCTTCATCCCTTACAAGCTTAATTCCTGAATAAAATGCTGCTGTAACCGCTGCTCCGATTGTAATAACCGGAACACAGAATAATACTGTAATAACTGCTAATATAATAAAATCTCCTGCTTTTGTAAGACCTTTAAATAATTTACCATCTAATCCAAATCCATTCATAATTATATACCCCTTTTTTTTGCTTAAACACTATGATTATACAAAACCTTACATAAAAATCAAAGAAAATTTCAAATATATTTCTTAAATGTTTATAAAAGCTGTTTTTTTGAGTTTATGTTTGTGTTAAACTGTATGCTATCTTACAATTAATTTAAGGAGAATTTATGGCTAAAGGCAACAACATACACGATGAAGTTAAGGAACAGCGTAAGAAGTTAAAAGATTTAACATTTTCCGGAAAGATTGAATACATCTGGAGCTACTACAAAATTCCTATTATTGGCATTCTGCTTGCCATTCTTTTTGCAGGTTCCCTTACTTATTCTATTATAAGAAACAATTACGACACCGTCTGTTTTATAGCAGTTCTGGACGGAAGAATAACCGGATATGATGATGATACGGACGCTCTTACTACCGGTCTTACAGATTATCTTGGTATTGACGGAAAAAAAGAACAGGTTGATATATCATATACATTTTCACTTGAAGAAAAAGAAATGGATCAGGAAGCTGATGTAACAGCTAACAGAATATATACCTATGCATCAGCCAATACTCTTGATGGATATCTATCTGAAAAAGAATATATTGATTATTTCTGTACTGACGGTAATATATTCTTCTGGGATTTAAGAGACCTGTTCTCAACAGAAGAACTCAACGAACTTTCTGATTATATTATTTATTACACTAATTCATCAGGAGAATCATTTCCTATAGCTGTTGATATTTCTAACGCCCCTGTTATCAAAGACAGTGACCTTAATATGAAGCAGCCTTGCTACGGCATCATATCAACATCCAAGTATTATGAGAATGCCGCCAACTTTATAAGATTTGTATTCAATATGGAAAAGCCTTGATATCACAGAAATTTTCTATATATATTCATCCCGTCTGTATCGCCTGCATACAATGTGAAACCAAGTTTCAATGCAAGCTGTATGGACGGGATATTTGTTTTCATTGTGCATATATACAATTCTTCTAAACCGAACCTGTCCTTAGCAATATCCACCATATGGTTCATAACTTCCCATGCCACATGCTTTCCCTGCCAGCTTTTTTTCACAAGATACCCAAGTTCCTGACAATTCTGTCCGTCTATGCTGCGGTTTTCAATGCCTGTCCTAGCCACTAGCTCACCTGTTTTCTTATCAAGCACAAGCCACAGACCGTATCCGAAGAAACCATACATATTCTCAATGTATTTTATTGTAAATGCTTTCTCATCCTCATATTCATATAATGGTTCAACATACGGGCAGTCTGAAAGTGTCTGATATAATTCGTATAAATGCGGTAAATCCTCCACTGTCATCTCCCGTATAATAAATCTCTCCGTTCTGGCAATTACAAGCGGTTCATTGTATTTTCTTGCATATACAAGATCTAACAGGTCGTCATCAATATCTTCATCATCATATACAACATATGAAGCTTTTCCAAGGTATGCTTCTCCAAGCCCTATATCAG
>OGLG01000861.1_pt1 | contig 20955 bp, 22 predicted proteins | sample 1572621 | NCBI WGS metagenome assembly OGLG01 (sample SAMEA2581912, study PRJEB24529) | metagenome | biome: Human gut stool | place: China | collected 2011 | reverse complement strand
GAGCTCTCGCCTACTCTCAAATTCTAGTTTGTGATAATTGGGAAATCGAGGAAATCTATTTCGAGACTGTCGGCTTTATGCTGCCAGACTTTGTTGCCGGGTTCAATGCGGCGCATTTCGGAGACGGCTTCGGGATAATTTAGTAAGGCGGCGTGACGCATGACTTCAACCGCTTTTTCTCGGTTAGGTTCAGTGCCGATACCTGCGGAATAACACATCGCAAGATGCCATCCGGCACTTGGCGCACCTAATCTGTATGCTATCGACAGATATTTGAACGCATAATCCCCTTTACCTTGATTCAAGCTGGCAGACCCACAGAAAAGCGCAGCCTGAGCATTTCCTCCGTCAGCTGCTTTTGACAGATAAACAATAGCTTTGGCTTCATCCTCATAATACATCCGCATACCCATTGTTGCCAGTGCGACCGGGTCATTCATGGCAATGCCTTTTTCAAGCCAATAATCCAGTCGATCAGAATACAATTTTGTCATCTCGGCATTATTCTTATTTGCAAGATTGAGACTATCGACTTCCGCAGCAGACCATTCCGTACCATCGGGCTCAATGACTTCTTCCACCTCAACATATACAGATGAATTTTCATCATAGAACTCTATCAGCCTGTGCATGGAAGCAGTGTCGCCAAGTTCTGCAAGAGACTCCAATTTGATTAGTCTCTCATCGTCAATGGTTACTTTTTCGTTTTTCTGAGCATAAATTGCCATACCTGCAATAGATGCGATGGCAATCACTGCAATAATAATCTTTTTCATGCTGTATGTTCCTTGCTAATAGTCATTGTGTTTGATTTTGTATTAAGGCAAGATACGAAATCTTTTACTCCAAAATATGCCGCCAATGAACCATAGAGGAAATACATTCCGGCAACGGCTCCCGCTTCCAGTGACGACTGAGAAAGCATTATTATAATGCCGAGAATGATGTAGAGTAGGCCAAGTAGCGATGCAATGGCTGAAATTACGATTGAAAACACTTTGAATACCTGGAAGTGTTTTGGCTTCGGGGGAAGCATATCTGCATACGCAACTCCATTATGAGCATTATAATATGAAGCGTAGTCAAGTTTGTATGTGTCATCGGCAATCTCCATACACTTCTCCGGTGTTGGATTGGACTTTAGCCCCGCTTTGGCACGGCTAAGGGAGAAACTTCGGGTAATTGCTCCGTAAGTAAAGAATCCGAAGATGGCTAACGCTATCCAATCGTTTACTCCGGCTTTGAAAATAGCGAACGCGATAACGATTGTTGTAACTATAAAATAGATTGCCGTAACGATTTCAATATTGGACTCTCGTGAGAGTCGTTTCATAAAAGCCGACACATTACCGGTATAAACATCTTCAAGTACCGGAGCTATCTGCGAAGCTCTTTCATAAGTCAGAGTGTCGGGCATGATGCGATTGAGTAGCCAAGACAAGCCCCAGACAATAGCAAGAGCTACGATAAACGCATTATTATCGATAAAACTGTTATTGAAAAGTCCGAGGATTAGATATATCAGAATCCAAAGGACAAAGTAGAAGCTCGTTTTCATTGCTATTCCTGATTGTTAATTGTGAAACCTACCGGACGGCGATTCTTTTGTGCCTCCATCTGCTTGGCGTTGATTTGCTGGAAACTGTTGCGCACTTGTTCTTTTGCATCGAAGAAAGAATCAAGAACGGCTTTTACAAAAGGTACGTTATCTGGACAAGCCGGATGAAGCATTATGTCACGGCGGCTATGGAATCCGATTACACCTTCGTCATTGGGAGCAGTCAGCACAACGGTCGGGCCGAAGTTGAAGTTAGCTGCATTTACAGCTTCTCGGATTTTAGGCATATCCGGGTCGTCGGCTTTGACACCGGCCCACATCGGATCCCACACACGGGCATACATTCCGCCAAACTCCATGTGGAAGTTCTCGCCCTGATACTGCACAGATATAGTGCCGTCCTCGTTAGCAGTCGGTTGACAGCCGAGCTGATTAAGAGTGTTGAGCATCAGACCCAAAGTGTCCGGCTTGGTGACATCTTTTTCTTGATTCATTTCTTCGTTGTTTTGAGAGCCATACATACCAGCCACAATTTCATCATACTGGTGGTTAACTGTTTCATCTTCCTTTTTATTCAGTTTGTTGGCTAAAAAGGCGAGGAAGAAAACTACGCCTAAAATTGGGATTATCGATTCCATTTCTCAGAGGGATTTAGAAGTTCTTACATCTTCAAATACCAACCTCTGCAAAAGGTAAATCATCGATTTGGCGTTATGATCAGTTTTTGATTCTTGTTATCGATTTCAATTTTCCCCAAGCGACCTAAAACCGTCTGGCCAAGTAATAAAGGTGCCTTTTGATTTCTTACCACCGAAGCCCTGACATTTTTTAATTTCAATCCGCCGAAGTCCACCTCTCTAAGATTGAGGATTGTTCCTTCACTCACATCGCCATTGGCATCGGTAAAGCGGCCGGTTCCTATCATATCCTTCTTCGATAGATAACCATTCTTCAGCATAAAGTTGGCCTCAGTCTGTGACAGCGATACAATGCTTGCGCCAGTATCGAATATAAATGATAACGGAAGGTCGTTAATAGTGCATTTGACCGTGGCACACCCGCCCTCTGGCGTAAATGGTATTTCAGTACGCTCAGCAATAACATCGCTCTCACTGCTTGATTCACTCTCAGTCGAAGTAATAGGTTTATCAAATTCCTCCATGAGCGACTTAAAGCCATCGGTATTGCGCAATTCAACTAAATCATCATCAGCCATGATGTGATGAAAACGGCGGAAGCCCTTTTCAAGTGCGACACGAAGATTTTCTAACGATTTGTCAAGATCTCCGATGCGGCAGTAGAAGCAAGCGGCATCATAATAATTCCCATTGTCTATGGAATCGTTCTCAATAACTTGGTTCATGAAATCAATAGCTTTATCTTTTTCGCCAAGTGCAAGAAGCGCATACATCGCACATGAGTTATTATTGGGAATGGTATCAAGTTCAACAACTTTTCGATATGCTTCCAAAGCTTCCTCCTTTTGCCCCTTTCGCATAAGCATATCCCCTTTGCCAAGGTGAGCATAGGCATAATCCGGGAGCAGCATTATTGCCATATTATAATCTTCAAGAGCCTCATCTGTTTTCATTGATAAATCCTTAAACCAGCCACGGCGATAGTAGCCACCGCCAAAATCGGGGGTCATATCAATGTATTTTGTCCATTCAGCGATTGCTCCATCATAATCTCCAGCTTCGCCAAGAATATCAGCTTTAGACGAAATTAAATCGAGGTCATCCGGGGTCATCTGTAATGCACGGTCAATACAATCTAATGCAGAAGTAAAATCACCCATAGCAAAGTAGTTATCAGACATTTCTTCAAGTATTACAGGTCTTGCATCTATCTCAAATGCCGCTTTAAGAGCGTCAATTGCCTTGTTGTACTCCTTAACCTTATTATACAACTGGGCACTATAATATAGATACTCACCGGTGTGAGGGTCTTTTGCCGACAATCCTTTAAGTTTGGTTACAACAAGATTTAGCTGCTCAGCTGGAAATTGGAACATGAGTCTATATGCCTTTGCATCACTGTCAATTTCAAGAGCCTTACATATATCATCAATTGCATTAAGATATTCTTTCTTTGAAAGATAGCTTTCTGCTCGGAAAGAATATCCTGATGAATAGTCGGGATACATTTGGATTACCTTGTCATCATCATATCTTTCTTGCGCCTGCGCATTTCGTCCTAATCCCATATAGCCCATAACGCTTCCCGGGTTTACCTTAATCAGTTGGGAATAGTCTGCATTACCTTCTTCGTACCTGTTCTGTTCATAGAAGAGCTGACCTCTCTTTTCATACGCATCAGCAAACGTTGGGTCAATAGATATCGCCTTAGCCATGTCTGAGTATGCTGCCACCGTATCTTGTGTTTCAAGCATAGTCTGTCCACGAAGAAGATATGCGGTTGAGAGAAGTGTATTCTGCTTCTTAGGAAGTAGTCGGATTGCCATATTTACCGCATCCAATACTTTATCGTAGTGCTTTTTCTCAAACTGCACACCGGCAATTCCGAGGTACGCAAATCCGTTCTTAGGATGATCCTTTATCTCTTTGTTGAAGTATTCGAGAGCTTCATCATAGTTCCCTTTGTTTCCTTCTTCATACGCACGGTTGATATTGTACGTATCCATCATTGACTCTTTCGGCTTGGCTACCATGAATAGAGGGATGATAGCCAGAAGCATAACCAGTAAGTTTCTCATTTTCGTATTTTTTGTTGGTTAGTATCTTGCTTGGGCGAGTTGCCACTGGCCATCGAAATTGATGGCATAGTATTTCCTGCCGTTATGGGTGATGAATGGCTCATCGCTGATTGAAAACTCTACTCGCTGGTTTACGAGATAGAAGTTATGAAATCTGTGACTTTCGCCGTTGCTCCATGTAAGTCTGATGGGGCCCTGGTATTGTGTCTCCCAAGTTTTGGTTCCGGCATTGGTATTCTTTACCTGAATACCGTAATGCGTAATTTTTATAGGGTTGTTGGATGACTGGAGATTGCCGGTATAGGGATTGAAGATATACTGGCAGACATAATCGCCATAAGGCTTACGAGCCTGAGCTGATACGACTCCGATTAGGAGCATGATGAATAGAACGAGCTTTTTCATTTTAATTTGATTTTGAGATACATCTTATAATCCCGTTTCATCCAAAAAGTAAATGCGGCAAGAGTGAAATTCTGCCGCATTTTTCAAAAATATGTGTATTAGATTAGGAATCCATTGAGTCGCGTTCCTTCTTGTATGAGGCATATACTTCTTTCATTTCATCGTCATCACAGGCTCCCATGAGGACATCGAAATTGCAGCGAGCTTTCATTGATCCCCTTGACATTACCGATGCTCTGACCAGTTCTGCCGTCTTATAGCCGGTGTGGAAAGGTACGCTCACGCCATTGGTCATGGCAGACAGTTCTCGGAACCAAGGGGCATCCGAGATAGTCACGGTGTCGATCTTGATTTTCATATCAGCAGCCTTTCGCGCCTCTATACGCCAGTCAATCTGGGCTCCATTAACGATGTTACCATAGGAATATCCAACCTCGTGGGGAACGGCATCCGCAATGAGGAGGATAGAGCGAGTTGAGCCTTCACGCCATTGTGTTTCCTCTACAATCTTCTTGATGGCCAGTTCGTAGAACTCCGGGCCATCACCTCCGGATGTGTCCTTGGAGTTAAGTACGAACTTAATCAGTTCGTTTTCGTTCGCAGTGGGGGCTATAAACTGATAGGCATCTCCGAAGTCTTGAGGGTTGTTCATGTCGCAGTAGTCACCGAAAGCAACTATGCCAAGGCGTAAATCCTCGTTGTCCTTGAACAACTGGGGAATCAGTTCTGAGACCTCCTTACGGACGGCTCCAATGTACTGAGCCATCGAACCCGTGGTGTCAAAGGCAATCACCATGTCGAGTTTCCCGACGTTTTTAGGCGCAACCTGCGCAAAACTTTCTTCGTTTTTAACTTCGGTCGTTGTGGTGGATGTGACAGTTTCTTCTACGGTCACAACCTTTTTCTTTTTGCTGAATAATCCCATATAGTATTCTTTTATCGGTTATAGTAGTTGTCAACCTCCCGCTGGAGGTCAGTTGCGGGGAAGCGCATTAACTGCTGTACTTTTTCGGTAGCAACACGGATGTCTTCGTTATTGAAGTTCCTCGGCAAAATGGTTTTTATTGCCTCGCCGACTTCTTTTGTGATGTGTTCAATCCAATCGGATGTCAGGAGACCGTCTGATTTACGTTGAAATTCGAGACACATGTCACAAGAATACATTACGCACTCTGTGATGATGTGATGTTTGTAGAGCTGGATAGTGCCCTGATTGGAACGATTCATCAGATTGTTGATGAGGTCCTGACGAAAGTGTTCGCGGAAGCGAGGTTTGGGAGGAGTAAACATATTGTGGTTGGTGTATGAGGATTATGCGAGATAGATATCAACGAAGTCTGACATACCGGAGCAGTCCATATCCACCGAATCTACGGGCATTCCGAACACAGTCATTGAACTACGGATGGCATTGAGATGTCCTTGAAGATAGGAGCCATATACGGCGATTGAGTTGATTTCTCCATCAGTGCCGGGATAGAACAGCCAAAGATTGATGAGCTGTGTGCCTTTTCCTACCTCAATAGCGTGGACACCGGCTCTTGCGTCATAGCAGTATGACCGAATGATATAGGACGCATACGTCGGGTGATTCTTGAACCCGGTCACGATGTTGTTGATGCGCCGGAGACTTTCTTGATTTAGCGATTGATAAAACATGGCGTGTAAAGTTTTTTAGTTCGTTGTATAATGATATACCATCCGATTCAAAAGGTAAATTCAATTTGAAGAAACATAGAAATCCCACCACTGGTCAACTGGTTTATAGATATAGAGCAGGCGTTTTCTGATGGTGGAATATTTGCTGTCGGCACTATAATTGGTGAATACGCCAGTAAAATAGTATTCTGTTGCAATAACTTCGTCAGGGTGTTGAACGGCATAATCTTTAGCTTTTGCTATCCATTCTCATTCCAAGTGAATGTCCATCCAAAGATTCCGTCTGGCTTTGCTTCTTCATTCTCTTTCAGAAGGATATTCATCTCATGGATAACATCCTTCCCCGTCAGTTTCCGTGATAAGGTGCGTTCAGTAATCTGAGGGGCTTTGTACCAAGATATTTCCTTGGAGAGTGCATCCTGCTCAGACATTATCTGGACTTCGGAAATGAACTGAGCTTCTGCCGTGTCAAGAGAGGGTGTTTTATCTCCGATATAATCACAGGAATATAGCGACATTAGGAGGCCTAAAAGTGAAAGGAAGAGGACGTTTTTCATAGAGATGCTTGTTATTTATTTGAGACATTGAAGAGAACGAAGTCGAAGTGGCTTCCCTTGAATGGAGAAAGATCTGCCGTGTTGAAGATGTAGTTGGGATACAACTCTACGATGGTACGGGTCACGCGAGGATAAATTTCTCTGATTTCCGTTTCGGAGAAGCCATCGGCTTCGAGAAGCAGACTGAAACAGTCCATGTAGATAAGGAGATCTCCGAAGATGAGACGGCCACAACGTGCAAGATGGTCCATGACCACTGCCATCAATCCAGCTATATGGGTATCGAGTCTCGACTCGTTCTCACCGGCAGCTCCCATAGCAATGACTTGTTTTTGACAGTCAGCGATAAACTCGCCGATTACTTCTCCGTTGACCGCTTGAACAAAGCTGATACCCCCTGTGAGCAAGTCTTGGGGGCAGTATTTGTTTGTATATACGCCACCGTTTTCAACAGGAACATTGACTATTAAATCTTTTGTCTGTCCTTGTATGTTACCAGTAAAGCAAAAGTTTCGAGTTTCCATGTTTTGAAGTTTAAGCGTTCTGTATTCTTGTCGCCATTTCGTAGAGTCCATTGCCTACGAGATACTGGGTACCCCAGTCGTATTCTTTGATGATTGTCGCCACGGCCATTGCAGCGCAATAGAGCGATTTTGCATCTCCTGAGAGTAGCCATTCATTCTTGGCGATACGACAGAGTTTATCAATTATGCTCTGATTGATGCGCGAATCACGAACGTCCTCCATCTCCTCCTGAGTAGCTTGATTAAGCACCTCTCGCTGAATATGGCTTTTATAGCTAATCATCTTCGGGAGTACGCTGCTGAAGTCTGATAGGACTTGTCTTGCAGCGAGGTCAAATTCTTGTTTTGTTATCATTTTTATTGATGTTTTGTTCTTACACATATAGATACCGATACTAAGAATAGGTAAACAAAAAGTCCACTCCGTTTTTGGAATGGACTTCTATTAAAGATGTTATGTAGCCTATTTATGAATTTCAACTGCCGGTTTTTGTGAGGGCCTTATCATCTTGAATCTTCTAAATTTTCCTGAACTGAAAAACTCTCCCCATTGTGTCATTGGAATGTTGTTATCCAATAATTTGGATATACAGTAACTTAAAGAACCATACTTACGTCCGGAGTGCTTCTCTTTACATTCATAATTTTTTTGGTCGCTTTCACAGGCGCTGATTACAGTTACACCACCTCCACCACGACTGTATTTCCCCGGTCGCACGATACTTCTTAGATATAACTCGGTGCTTCTGTTGACTTGAAATTCATCATCGGTACCGCGTGGGGTGCTGGTCCATTCAACTTCGCTTTCCGGATTTGGATCATCAGTCATTTCACTTCTGTCGGCACCTCCGCTATAGCAACTGTCGAAGATAACTATGACATTGCCTTTAGACCCCACTTTACCTTTTATGCGGTTTATATAGGGAAACAGTTCATCATCAATAAGATGATTTTGTCCCCGATACGCTTTACCACTCACTTTATAGTTGGGTGAAAAGCAAGCGTCATAGCAAACAAATGATTGGTCAAGGTCTTCTTGCTCATCATTATTCATATCCGCAATCAGTTGGCCATGTCCGGAAAAATGTATATATACAACATCTCCCGACATTACCTTTGTTTCAAGATTGTGCAATGCTTTTTGAATATTAGCTTTTGTCGCTGCTTTATCGGTAAGCGTTGCCACATTGAATCCTTTCACTTTAAGTTTGCCACTCAGAAGTGAAACATCATTATTGCCATGAATAATGGACCAGCCTGTATTAGCCGTGTTATAGTCGCCAATGCCTATCAGTAATGCTTGATTCTTTGCTTCGAGATTAACCCCGACACAAAGAACCATTGCACATATTAGGGAAAGGATTCTACGCATCATTTAATCAGATTGAGAATAGACTTCCACTTATTAACGCTGTCAGCGTAATCTTCATTGCCTTCAAAGCTTGAAATCAACTGATTAAGCACATCAGTGGCTTTGTCTCGTTCATGAAGTTTCAGATATGCCATAGCAAGAATATATCCATTGTCAGCTATTTCGTCGGTCGTCTCTGCCGTTTGATACATATTTACCAATGTTGGGAGTGATGCTTTTAGTTCATCATCAGACATTGTTGATATGTTGATGGACTCGCCACCGGCACGCGCCAAGTCAGTATTTATATCTGCACAAGCATAGATGGCATTATCAACTTCAAACCGAGATTTCTGTTCAATCTTGAATACGGCAGTGAACGCTATAACGACAACGGCTGCTATTGAGGCTGCTTGCCACATCCAAGGTCTGAAACGAAGAACCTTAGGCTTCGCTGCTACAACATCAGGAGTGGAGGCTGACGCAGCTCTCGTCTCTTCGTGTTGCGATCCAATGATTTCCCGAAGCTGTTCCTTGGTCAGTTTCTTCATCGCTACACCAAAGTCCATATCGTCCTGGTGGGCTTCGCGGCAAATGCCATTAACCGTCATCAGATAAACTTTGAAGTCGGAAGCGAAATCCTCATCGGATTTTAATCGGTTATCAAACTCTGAACGCTGCGCGTCCGAGAGTTGATTGTTTATATAACTATCAAACAATTCAATTCTTTCCATTGCGATTGCGTTTTTTAGGTTTGACATCGAAACCGGCACGATTAAGGGCATCGGTTACTCGCTTAATCAAATCGGTCATGCACTGGCTCTTTTTAGCTTTTGCAGTAGTTGCGTTTTTATATCCAATTTCCTCTGCAATCTCCTCCATCGACAAATCCTCATAGTAGAAAAGTCTTATGATAGAGCCACAAGGCTCTGGAGTATGGATAAGTTCATCTCCAAGCAATGATTGTGCTTCAGGATCTTTATATAGTGGAGTCTCGCCTTCGCTGTCCGGGAGAGTCTTCAACAATTCTTCTACCTTTCGGGCTGTGCTTGACTTCGGTTCAACTTCATCGTCAAAACCTTCATCGGTAGAATCTGTTTTGCCAATCTTACGCCATGCTTTGCTGGCCATATTCATACCGATAGTCATAATGTAGCTGCTCCATGAAGTATCCTCTTTGATGCGCCCAAGCATCAGGTTCTCCTGCACTGCTATAAACGTATCCTGATAAAGGTTTTCGGCATCATAGAGCGATAAGCCGGAATACTTCGCCGTCAGACGGCGAAGGAACTCCGGACGCAAGCGAGTGTACCACTCACGTACTATATCTTCGTAATTTTGTGCCATTGTCTTGTCTTTCAGACTGCAAAGTTAGCTAAAATAATTGAACCTTTAGGTATAAAGAGTTCATTTTACGTGGCTTATATCCTCCAAGAAACGTGCCAATTGAGTTTTATGACTATAAATCATAGAGCTAACATCAACTGATAACTGCATCAATTCTTTTATACGAGTTAGCCCCTTGTTAAAGTCTCGTAAAGTCTTATCTCTGAGTATGGAAGTATGAAACACATCCTCATCTTCCACATGAAAGGTATCATACGTTAGCAATAGAATCTTTTCCAGATTACTTCTTTGTTCAGGTGTTAGAAATAGAAGAAGCGTTTCTGCACTCTCAACATTAGATATGAAAATGACGGGAGTAGTTGGCATCCAAGAAGGTTTATCGCCTTTTTTCTGATTGATATTCATTACTCGAATATCCGCAATTCGATAAGCAATATCTACGTCTGGAATCCTTAGTTCCAAAGCATACAGTGTATAGTAGCCGTAGTCATTCCAGTTCCGATCAACCAACCGAAACTTCATTCCGCTTTTCTCATCTAATGAGAAATAGCTCCCATTGAGTATTGCTTGTTTATCCATATATAGATATACTTAATAGTATCAAAAGGTAAACACAATTTATGAGGAAACATAAATCAATAAAGATTTTCCATATGCCCATTGATTTAATTGATTAATGTTTTGAGAGCAAGTAAGGAAATCAATGTTTGTTATATTCCCAATACGCAGTTTATCTCCTGGTCGTATTTTTCTTAAGAAAAAATTAGCAACTTGAAAGTCTGATTGAGGAGCAGGCAATAATACCGTTATTTGGCGTTTCTTTTGAGTATCCGGATTTGTAACAGAGAACACTACAAAGAATCCCTTAAGCCAACATTCGTTGTTATAATAAATACCATCCTTTATCCCCAAATCTTGCATTGTCCATAAAGGAGGGACAATCGTAAGATTAGGTTTCTGTATTTGTTCTCGAATTTGGTTGTATTCTTCCCATAACAACACACTATACCCTAATTTGGAATAGAGTAGGATGTATGCAGTCTTAAGAATGCCTGTATTAAGATTTATCTCAGATAGTTTTAATTTTTGATTCGTGAAACTTAAATTTCTCTCAGGCTCCCATTTAGATAATATGTTCGGTAGTTTCCTTGAATCATTTATCTTTTTAAGAATTTCCAAAGTGAGTTTCTTATTATCGCTAACTGTGAGCACTCCATTTACAATGTCTGAGCCATCATAAATTCTTACACGACGAGTTGAACCTTTGTGAAAATTCCTTTGGTCTAAGTGTTTCAAAAGATTCACAAGGTGAATATCAATGTCTCTTCCAGCAGAATTATTGCATTTCTTACATGTTAATACGACTTTAGTGCCCCCCAAACTTTGAGGAGGAGCATCTTCCTTAGTCGCCACACTTGTTGCTTGTATATCCGAGAATGGCTGAAGACAGATAGGACAAATAGGCACAAGTGGAGTTAATTTGTCATACACAATACTACTGCTAATTAAGGCATTGAAATGACTATCGTATTGTTCAGTTGTAATAAGCATTATTTCCTAAAATATTCCTATCATTCTGATTTTTCGATGACTACATTTTGTTTGCGGAGACGGCGATTGTTAGCCATACCGGTTTTGATTGCTTCAACCCACTCTTCGGAACCAACAGTCTTGTTGTCTTTCATTGATTGCGCTATATAGAAAGACAGTGAGCCATACCAAGTGTTTGTTTCAACATCACGGACTTCTCGATTTACCTGATAAGAGCGGCAAGCTTCAATGAAAGTAACCGGGGATTGACCGTTAGTCGAGGCTACTGTGAAGTAGTCATTGGTTTCTTGGGTACGGTCTGGTGTATAGTATTTACCGGAGCGAGTAAATCCTTCCCTTGTTCCACGGATATGGTCGTCATCCCCACGAGAGGCAGTACCGCTGTGACAGGCATCCAATATCACAAGAAGTTGACCTTCCGAGCCAAGTTTGCTACGAATATCGTTGAAATATACCTCCAACTCATCGTCAAGGAGATGATTCTTTCCCTCATAGACTCCCTCGGCATAGAGCATCTCGGCATCAACGGGAATAAGCGCCTCGTCCCAGCCATCTTCTTCATCACCGTTCAAGTCCTCGAAAGGTTGACCGTGCATAGAGAAGTGTATATACACAACATCTCCCTTCTTACTCTCTTTTGCCAATTCCATTAAGGCATGGGTTATATTAGCATGGGTAGCCTGAGAGTCAACAAGACTCGTCACGGTATATCCGTGTTCAGAAAACAGTGGCGATAGGAGCAGAACATCATTTGCACCACTGATGTTGGCCCACTTGTTAGGGTCTTCCATTTCGTTGCCATAGTCGGAAATGCCAACCAGCAAGGCCCGTTTTGTCTCGGCGTTCATCGTTTGCGCTCCTATAAGGAGAGTTACGATTGTAATGATTGATGTTTTAATGAAATTTCCCATATTTATGTTTATTTATAATTTCAATTTAACCCGTCTAATAGGATGAATGCAGCCCAGTTATATGGATCCTCAAACCCGGGAGTTTCTCTTACCTTTTTTTGTGCGGTTATCAAAGCTTCTCTTTTCGACATTCCATTCAAATAATTATTATAAAATGAAGTCATTAATAGTTGGGTAGCATCGTCATCGACTTTCCAAAGTGACATAATCAGGCTATTTACACCTGCAAGCTTGAAAGCTCGTTGAAGGCCATAGACTCCCTCTGATGTTATACTGCCTAAGGCTGTTTCACAAGCAGATAATACAACCAAATCAGTATCCCTTAAATCCAATTGTGAAATTTCCGAAGATAACAATATCCCATCGTTACTTGAATCCAAATCAAGATATTTTGAAATATCTCCCGTCTCATTATACCAAGTATCCTGAGCACCACTAAGAGCTAATCCAGAATGATATAATTTAGGATGCATTCTCTGAAATGCCATAAAATTACCATATTGATATTCTTTTTCCAAAGCTTCTCTTGAATAATAGAATCCATGTGTTGCAATATGGATAATCTTAGGAGAATTGCCTGACATTTCGCGGAATGATGCTTCGGTGGCAATGTCCTTACGAATATCTTTGGAGGGTATCTGATGGAGATAGAGAGCTGTATTGATGGAATCAAGCTCTGTTGATGTTGCCGTTAAAGGCATAAATCCAGCTCTCGTTGTGCTTCGATATTTTGATTTAGTGAATGCAGAAATGGGTGAAGTAGTTATCGAGTATGCAATATCTCCATATAAAATTGCATCATCTATCTGTCGTTTACTTTTAAAAGTACAAATTTCTCGAGTAGATGAAAGTCTATATAAATTATAATTATTGCATATTATGGTTGTGTCATCGCCTCCAATCCAATCAAGATTAATATCTTGAATGATTCCTGTGGGCGAATAGAAGATTGATTGCGCATCATTCAAGTATGGTAATAGAGGTTCCCATATCAAACGATATAATTGTTTTCTTGACTCTCCTTGATACAACAACTCATTTAATCTTTCGCCTTCTTCATCAAACTCAAATAATCCAGTCACAGCTGAATCATTTGCTAATTTAACAAAAATAGGAAATTTAGAATCATTACGCAGAACGAGAGCACCCAAAGATGGTGAAGCATCTTTCAGGTTCATGGGCGTCACACCCCATAAATTGATAAATTCAATCGCTACTTCATTGTCATTCAATTGATTTCTCACATCTTCCCATGTATAATCCAATTGAGAAAGAAATTGCGGATGATTAACAACATATCGCATTAATTCAATTCTTTTTTCTCGAAGCATCCCACTCTCTCTAAATACAGGGGATCCAAATAGTTCGCGAAGTTTTTCGTATTCATTTAGCTTGACTTGAACAGAGTCGGGTGCGCTATTTAGAATCAATTCAATATCTCTTGTCGTACTTAAAAGAAGTCCCTTTTGGACAAGGGCCAAGTTATACGCCATTTGATTACCGTATTGCCATTGATTATCACCATTAGAATAGCTTGTATATGTGTCAAAATATATAGTAGACCCCAATAAAGATTTGTCAAGGTACTTCTCACGCTCATCTTCATCCATAAAAGCAAACGCATTACGGACGTCAGACCGCATATTTTCGTAATCTTTTGATAGGAATACACTCAACTTATCCAACTTACCCCATAACCAATAGAGTGATGTTAAATCTGCTTCTAAACTCTTTATACCTACGTTTGGAACATCTGGATCATTATACAGTTCTAAAAAGACTTTCTCTGCCAAATCAAAATCTTTCTTTTCAAGATAGAACTGACCTAACTTCTTTTTTCTTGAATATAATGGATGTAACCGAATTGCATTCTGAATATCTGAAATAGCATTATCATATTCATTCAGTCCGTCATAGGCCCATGCACGGCTGTCGTAGAAAAAAGCAATAGTTCCGTCATCTTCAACATCAGCTTCTATTATTGGAGTAGCTGTCGCAATAATCCATTCAGCATTAATACGTGAACGGCCAAGAGTGTCCATACGTAATTCTCGTTCAACAATATGTCTATCTACTAATTGAGTTATTGATGGATTTTCTTTAGCCTCCGAAAGGTATTCCCACGCTTTTTCGATATTATATCGAGATAGAATTTGGTCACCCATATGAAGATAATGGTTTGCCAATTTTAATAATATGCGCACTTGATCCTCCAAAGGTACATTATTAGAGTTGATTGAATACGTCCATTGCTCCAATTTATGGGCATATTGGTCAGCAGACTGGAGATTATCTAACGCAAGGAACCCTTCAAGTTGGAGGATTTCAAATTCATATTGATATTTAGGTAAAATACCAGCTTCGTGCAGTTCGTTATAATAAGGCAGGACCCATTCAGTTGTAAAATCAGGCATCCTATCGACTAACTGATGAGCGTACCCTCTAATTGATGAAATAGCGTTTTCGTAATATATTGATTGCAAACCGTAATAATCTTTTACGAGGTCATACTCTTTTTCGCAAAATTTCACCATATCATCAATCTGATTATGATTAAACGCTTGATATGACATTACTCCTAACCATTCTAAATATTTCGGAGAATGCTTTCCATGTAACTTTTCTCGTAAAGACAATACCATTTCAGAAGCAGTAGCTCCTTCTGTATACAAATTACACCTATAAAAGCACCATGCTGAATTTTGAATATATTCTTCAGCTACACTATCTGCTTTATTTATAAGTCTATTTGCTAATTCGATAGCATACTTACCATAATATAGAGTGGAATCATTATCTCCAGTGTATGAGTAACATCTTGCAATTCCGGCAATATCATCGATATACCATTCTGTTCCATAATCTTCTTTAGCCATTTGCTTCTTCAAGCGAATAGCTTCTATATAATTGCCGGCATTCTCATAGTTAGACGCAATCTGCCATAACGGTTCTTGACAAAACGCATCGATATTCCTTATAAAGGATTGTAAAACAATAATTATAGTAATTAACGATTTCCTATTCATACCGTAATTAGTTTAGTCCATCCAACAAAATAAATGCTGCCCAATATTCAGGATATGAATATTCTGAATTGTTTCTTAATGCTTGTTGTGCAAGGTTCAGACTTTCCTGTTTTGATTTACCGGAAAGGTAATGGCGGTAGAACTCCGTCATTAGTTTCTGAGTTGCTGTGTCATCAACTTTCCACAGTGACATCAAAAGAGTATTTGCTCCAGCAAGTTTGAATCCTCTCTGAAGACCAAAGACACCTTCACCAGAAGTCTCTCCCAAGCCACTCTCACAAGCAGACATTACAACCATATCGACATTGCCGAGATTCATATTGGACAGTTCCAATGCTGTCAAAACGCCGTCCTCAACATCATCGGGCAATGTCTCTCCTTTCAACCCTATGTTGGCACCGCTGAAAAATAATCCGGAACGCATGAGAGCCTTGTCTTCGGTCCTAACCTTATTACCACTTTGGCTCAGGAATGTAACATAGTCTCGCTTTTGAGCATCCTCCTCGCTCCAGAAAAAGCCATGAGTGGCGAGGTGGATAATGTCGATGGCAGAACCGGCAAGAGCTTTAAATGACTCTTCCGTTCCGCTTATGTCCGTTATAACCCGTGGAGCAGCATGAAAAGACTGAGAAATCTCAGTTACCTCCTTTAGTGTTCCCGGAAGATATTTTACTCCATAACGGCTATTTTCTGCAGTGAACGCTCTTGATGCTCCAGTAGGATGATAATCTCCAGTACGACTTTCAGCAATCAAATCATCTCTGTCCAAGTCATAACGGAGACCTCCATAAAGGACTGCATTGTCAGATGATCTTTCCGACTTATTTTCAGCCAATACTCGAGTAGAGGAAACACGATAAAGATTGTATTTATCGCTGATATTCACGTTCTCTGACACAGGAGCATACTCGATACCAATCTTGTGGAGTTCTCGATCGGCAGAAAAATATATGTTTTCAATGCCATGAAGTTCGTCTGCCAACGGTTTCCATATAAGATTATAGATTGAGTCAGACTCATACAAATCTTCACGTTCAAGGTCTTCAATTTCGCTTTCTTTGCACAATGAAATTATGAGCGGATTTTCATATCCTTTTTTCAAAATCACTGCACAGTATCGAGGCTCACTATTCATTGTTTGCACGGAATCAAGGCCCCATACAACAGGAATATTATAAAACTCGATAGCTATATCTTTATCAGAAAGGACATCACGAACATTTTGCCAGCTGATATTTTTAGACGAAAGGAAATCAGCATAGGCATTGACATGTAAGGTCAATCGCTTATCTATTCCTTCGATTTCCTTCATTATAGATGTTCTGACACTTTCATCTTTCTCCGTCAGTAATTGCTGTTTGAGTTCTCCGATACGCGTATAATCTTGTCTATCGGTTTCATTGCCCGAATTTAATATGGCATCACGAATCTCATTCGTGGAACGAAGCAACAATCCTTTTGCCTCTAATATGTTATCATATATTGTTCCATAATATTCCGAATTCCCTGATTCATGAATAATCAGATTTACTATAGGTAGATAATTCTCAAAGTGTTTCCAATATATAGCACGTTCTGCACCACTCATAAATGCGAACATCTCTTGAATATTCTTCCTCATTCTGTTGGAGAACTCCGCACAAAACTCTGGTGCAGTAGGATCCTTTGATAAGAATAGTCCTAAAGCTGTATTCATTCCGACCTCATCTATTTCGTAAGGTACTCGGCATAATTCGTATGACTTACGGAACCATTCAGAAGCCTTCGCAAATCTTGACTTAGCGAGATACAAGCATCCTAAGTTATTATATGGCAGAGGCTCATTTAGACTATACTCTTCTGCTATTTCAATCGACTTCTTTAGAACCTTTACAGCATCAGTATAGTAACCAAGAGTCTGATAAATCTGTGAGGCATTATTTAGTATAGTAATGTAGGGAATAACCCGGAACGTAATAAACGAGTTTTCATCCATATCGCCCCTGTCGTTATAATTTGATTGGGCTTGACGCATGGCTACATCTATGAGCATTTTGGCATGAGTATTTAATCCGATGCTTGATTTAACCAATGCTCCGTTAGCCATACATCTCACATAGTCATCTCCATAATCTACATTCTTTTCATAAGCGACTTTGGCGAGATCATTATACTCGTCAGCTTTAGCATAGTTATGTGTCTGAACATATAGGACTGCAAGTGCATCATAAAGCTGACGTACTAATTTGTGATTAGCATACTCTGGTGAGTTTAAGAGATTTAAAGCCTCAAAATACAATGCTTCAGCGTCGCCGGTTTTACCTGTATATAGCTTACACGTTCCTAAACCTTTAAGCCACATGGCAATTAAATCCGGACTACTATTATGACTCTTTAGTGTAGCGATAATTTTTTCATATACAGGTATAGCCTCATCATATCTTTGTGCTAAAGACAAACTGAGAGCGTTCTCACATTCTTGTGAAAACACATCATCACTGACTTGCGCTTTTACCCAAATAAAAGGCACAAGTATCATAACCAAGATTATTATGACCTTATAAATCGAGTTCAGCATCGGTTATCTGGTTGTTTGTCTCTATAAGATATTGAACAGTCTTGGCAATAGGAGTACCTTTCACTTTTGTATGTAAGGCTATCGCATCAAGGTAATTCTGCTTTGCTTCATCATATTTGCCATCTAACTGAAATGCTCGTCCTCTATTGTGCAGTTGAATAGCATACGCCTCAGATTCTTCTCCAAATACAGCACGACATAATTCAATAGCTCTTTCTAAATCGCTATATATGCCATCTAATTTGTTCGATTTCAATTTGGCAACTACTATATTATTGATACAATCGAATTTATATCGTTCTGGAATGTCCTGTAGTGTAGAAACATATTCCCATTTCTCATTCGCGTACTTCAATGCCAGATCATAGTTTGCATTGTCGAGAGATACATTAAATAGAGTTCCAAGTATCGCAACTAAATATTCATCTCTCGCCGTACTATTGGATGAAATTGCATGATACATGCTGTCCAATAGAACCATATACTTTTCGGATTCTTTCTTGCGGAAATAAGCGCTTGTAAGTTTGAATGTAGCATCAAACCATTCGTTAGAAGCAACCGAAGTATTATTCATCAAGTTTACCAATTCAGGAATAGCATTTGATACTTCTTGACTATATAAGATTTCTTCCTGTTGTCTGTCCGCAGTTTGCTTTCTTTCGGGTGACAGAGGGTATCCCAATAATTCGGTATTGAATTTAAGTGCTCGGTCATAATGACCATTGTTGTATAAAACATAGGCTATGGCAGTTAACGCAGATGTATAAATGTCGTCATTGTTGGTAACCGTTCCATAACTTTTTATCTTATTCAATACTATATCACTTTCGTCCCATCGTTCACTTCTAATTAGAGCTATGAGAAGATTGCCAAGAATAGAATTATAGCTGTACTCTTCGTCATATTCAAGTTTATTACTTTCCAGAATTAGCAACCCTTTGCGATAAGTTTCAATTGCTTCATCTGTTCTGCCCATATCGGATAAAGTATTCCCCCTAAAATATAACTCTTCTGCTAATATTGGGTAGTTAGGACCTGCTTGTTCAGTAATAAACTTAACAATTTCATCACTTACTCGTATAGCGTTATCGTACATCTCGTATCGCCGGTAGAACTGATGCAAACACCATAAGGGATAATATGTATATGTAACCAACGGCTTTTCTTCTTTATTCCAAAAAGACCAAGCGTCCATTAAGTGTGCAGGTACTTCATTATACCAACCCATGTGCTCATAACACTCCTGCACTCCCATGATCAGATTTCCAAAATCATGCGATGCGGCAGTGCGCATATATGTGGATTTAACAATACCTTCTTGATATATAGCTAAGGCTTCTTCATATTGCCCTAATTCAACATATTCGTCGCCTAATCCTCGCATTATTTCCATATATACACTACTATGAGTGCCAAGCGATGTATCACATAGTCTCTTAGCTTCTAAAAGATGCGCAACGGCTTTTTCATGGTTTGGTATTTCACTATTTATGTATCCCCCTAAGTAGTGATAATCAAACAAAACGCTATCAGGGAGTTGGACTATATCAGCTTCTGTAATTTCGTTATATAATTTTACCCCTATCTCCATGTCCTGAGTCTCCAATACATGGTTAAGACGTTCCGGTAAAGACGTTTGGGCAACTGTCATAAAAGCACAGAACACAGATGGCAGTAAAACTGCCACCCGTGCTATTGCTATAAAGATTGACTTTTTCTTTCCCATTTAATCATAGGAGGAGAAATACAGTTTCTCCATTAACAAGGTTAATTTGTCAGTATCACGAAGCGATTGTAAACCGGTCCACGGTTTACGATGCGGATTGTGTAACGTCCTGTCCATGCAGGTACCCAACGAACATAGCAGTCATCGCTGTAATCTGTGTCGCTGGCAATGGGATTGCCATTAGAGTCATACACATAGAGATCGAGGTCTGTATCTCCGTCTCCCGAAACAAGCACCTCGGCTAACTGGTTTGCCACAAAACTTGCAGTATAATCCATATAGCTGTTACCGTTGACTGCCGCGTAATCACGCGAAGGACCGTTGATATTGCCACGTTGAGCACCTTTCGCTTCAGCATCAATGTTGTCGATAAGGGCGAGCAAATTGGGGTCTCCGTCTGCAAAAGTCTTGGCATCGGCTAAAACCGATTCATAATCAAATGATACCTTAGCCTTTTTTCCATCGGTTTTTGACTCATCTACTGCCGCTCCTTCTTTAGAAGCGTTGAATGCTTGGGTAGGATTCTCAGAAAAAATCTGGAGAGCATCAAGCAGGGCAAGAGTGGATTTATTCTCGTAGCCATAGCGGAGAATTTGGTTCGCCAGTTTGACGGCAGCAAGGGATTCTGAGGTTTCGCCTTTTACTTCAGGTTTTTCCTCCACGGTCTGGGCTAAGCCGCTAATTGTAACGGCAATCATAGCCATGAAAAGGATTACTTTTTTCATATCTGTTTGTGTTATTTTACTTTGTTGAAGTTACAAAAAGAGTGTATTTTACTGGGAATGAGCGTATGTTAATCGCTCATGATAGTAATAGGTTACGATTTAGTTAGTTATCTGCTGCATTATTCTTCTGCGCGTTACGTAACCTTCAAAGAACTCTTCGTATGCAAAAGTAACAATAAAACGGGAGATTTTGATATGAATCTCCCTGATTTTTTTCTATCTCATACAAGTTTTTCCGTAAAAGCGGCTTTATTCGTCGGTACACCATCGCCCAAAAGGATTTTGAACGACCGTGTGCCGACTGCCGCATAAGCGGAGAAAAGGGCTTTGCCTCACGCCTAA
>OGLG01000860.1_pt1 | contig 20988 bp, 16 predicted proteins | sample 1572621 | NCBI WGS metagenome assembly OGLG01 (sample SAMEA2581912, study PRJEB24529) | metagenome | biome: Human gut stool | place: China | collected 2011 | reverse complement strand
GTTGTGAATACTCCCGGCTTGTTCCAGAGTCCCTTTGCAACAAGCATTGTACCAATCATAGCAGGTACACCTGTTGTATATGAAATAGCCTGTGAACCTACCTCACGGTAACATTCCTGATGGTCGCACACATTGTAAATATATACCTTCTTCTCCTTGCCGTCTTTGATACCTGTGAAGATACAGCCGATATTAGTCTTACCTACTGTTCTTGGTCCAAGTGAAGCAGGGTCTGGAAGAAGTGCCTTTAAGAACTGGATTGGAACAATCTCCTGTCCGTTGAATTCAACCGGGTCAGTTCTTAACATTCCGACATTCTCAAGGCATTTCATATGTGTAAGATAGCTCTGTCCAAATGTCATGAAGAAACGTATTCTCTTAACATGCGGAATATTAGCAGCAAGTGCCTCTATTTCCTCATGATGAAGCAGGTACATATCCTTCATTCCTACTCCCTCAAAATTGTACTCTCTCTTTATTGACATAGCAGGAATCTCAACCCAGTGACCATCCTCCCAATATGAGCCGGGTGCTGATACCTCACGAAGATTAATCTCCGGGTTAAAGTTAGTTGCAAACGGATATCCATGGTCGCCGCCGTTGCAGTCTAATATATCAATTGTATGTATCTCATCAAAATAGTGTTTCTGCGCATAAGCTGTGAATACGCTTGTTACACCTGGATCAAAGCCTGTTCCTAAAAGTGCTGTAATTCCGGCTTCTTTATATTTTTCTCTGTATGCCCACTGCCATGAGTAGTCAAAATATGCTGTAAATCCAAGACGCTTGCATCTCTCTTCATATACCTTTCTCCACTCAGGATTGTCTGTATCCTCACACTCGTAATTAGCAGTATCAACATAAGGAACTTTACATGCAAGACATGCATCCATAATCGTAAGATCCTGATATGGAAGTGCCACATTAAGAACTACATCCGGCTTGAATTCATTGATAAGCGCAATAACCTCGTCTGTGTTGTCAGCATCAACCTTTGCTGTTGTGATGTTAGTACTTGTCTTACCCTTCAATTCGTCTGCTAATTTGTCACATTTGCTCACTGTTCTGCTCGCTATGCACAGGTCTGAAAACACCTCGCTCACCTGACATATCTTGTGGATTGCTACTGAAGCAACTCCTCCGCAACCAATTACTAATACTCTGCTCATCTTTCTTCCTCCTGTTCTAATAATTCTTCAACATACTTTGGCAGCATGAATGCACCTGTATGAAGATTAGTTGTGTAATATTCTGTATGTATATTTCTTCTCTTCCACTCTGCCGGCTTGAAATCCTTAAGCGGATGATATTTCTTTGACGCAAATCCAAACAGCCAGTATCCTGACGGACTCGTAGGTATATGTGCCTGATACACACGGCTTATTGGAAATGTATGGAATACCTTTCTGTGCATGCTTCTGCACGCATCCTCATCCTCATCATAGAACGGACTTCCATGCTGGTACACAAGTATTCCGTCCTCCTTAAGTGCCTTATAACAGTTACCATAGAATTCCCTTGTAAACAGTCCCTCACTCGCACCAAACGGGTCTGTTGCGTCATTAATTATAAGGTCATACATATCCTGCTTGGAGCGTAAGAACCTTAATGCATCTGAATTATAAATGTGTACTCTCTCATCTTCTAATCCTACTGCCGTCTCTGGAAAATACTCCCTGCACACATCAACAAACATGTTGTCCTGTTCAACTATGTCAATATTTTCGATATTGTCATACTGCAACAGTTCCTTTGATACACCTCCGTCACCGCCACCGATTATCAATACATTTTTAACATCTGGATGGACTGACATTGGCACATGCACCACCATCTCGTTATAGATGAAACAATCCTGTTCTGAAAATATAACACTTCCATTAAGTGTCAGAAATTTTCCAAACTCTGGCGACTGAAATACATCTATTCTCTGATAATCACTCTCGCCAGAAAACAGTTGTTTTTCAACCCTGATATCAAACTTCACATGTGGTGAATGAAGTTCTGAAAACCAAAATTCCATAGAAACTTTCTCCCTTCTATATTTGACCGATTGAATAAATCGGACATTTACATTCTTAACACATTCAGTGTCTGCAATGTTGAATCTTCCATTCCCTGCATTGAACAGCCCTTCTCTACTGAATACTGAATATAGTCTATTATCTCGTCTGTGATTTCTTCACCCGGCGCAAGTATAGGAATTCCTGGCGGATATGCCATTACAAACTCACCTGATATATGTCCTGCTGCCTCACGGATTGGAACTTTAATCTTATCGGCATAGAAAGCTTCCTGTGGTGAAGCAAGCACCCTTGGAAGCAGCATTTGTCTGTCTACCTCGAAGCGTTTTTCTTCTTTTGAATACAGACGGCTGATTTCAGCCAATGCTCCGACAAGTCTTTCTATATCCTGTATTCTGTCTCCAATTGATATGTACGCCATTATATTTCCAATGTCGCCGAATTCTATCTGGATATCATACTCATCTCTTAAAATATCATATACCTCAATTCCATCAAGTCCGATATCCCTTGTATATACACAAAGCTTGGTAACATCATAATCATAGACTGTTCCACCATTAATCAGTTCTTTCCCGTATGCATAATAACCGCCTACCATATTAATCTCATCTCTTGCATACTGTGCCCACTCGCTCACCTTTGCAAATGACTGTCTGCCGCGCAGAGCAAGATTTCTTCTTGATATATCAAGACTTGTCATAAGAAGATATGACGCACTCGTTGTCTGCGTAATATTAATAATTGTCTGTACATAATCAGCATTCATACCATTATTGGTAAGAAGGATTGAACTCTGCGTAAGCGAACCTCCTGACTTATGCATTGATATTGCTGCAAGGTCTGCTCCTGCTTTCATTGAATTCATAGGAAGGTTGTCACCAAAATACAGATGCGTTCCATGTGCCTCATCGGCAAGCACCTTAAGCCCATATGAATGTGCTATATCACATATTCCTTTGATGTCTGAACAGATTCCGTAGTATGTAGGATTGTTTACCAAAACCGCCACCGCATTCGGATGCTCCTGTATTGTCTTTTCAACCTGCTCTACTGTAACTCCAAGTACAATTCCTAACTTTGCGTTAATCTCTGTGTTAAGATAAACAGGAATCGCACCACACAGAATCAATGCATTAATTACGCTTTTATGCACATTTCTTGGAACGATAATCTCATCTCCAGCCTTGCATACAGATAACACCATGTTCTGTACTGCCTGCGTAGTTCCTCCTACCATAAAAAATGCGTGTTCTGCTCCAAATGCTTCTGCTGTAAGCTCCTCTGCCTCCTTAATAACAGAAACAGGGTGGCACAGGTTATCAAGTGGTTTCATTGAATTGACATCAATTCCAACACACCTCTCCCCCAATAAATCTACCAGTTCAGGATTGCCCCTTCCTCTCTTATGTCCCGGAACATCAAACGGAACAATTCTTTTCTTTCTGAATTTCTCAATTGCTTCGTAAAGTGGCGCACTCGCCTGTCTTTTTAAGTCCATATTTCCCCCTTAAACACAGTTTAGGCGTGATTGATTTAAAATCAATCACGCCTGTATAATCATATTCTATCTTCTTTTCCTGATTACTGTATGTATACAAATACAGAGAATCTGACCTTTCAGAGTTTATCCAAGTAAGTCACTGTTACCGCTCTTATTGACCGTTTCACAAGATGATATGCTCTCTCGCATGATAATTTAAAAATCAACTTATAAAATTTGAGCTTCTAACTCAATCAATAATGTGTGCCCTAGTCACACTCGGCAACCGACCCGCCCGTCCGCAAGGCTTAACATGTAACCATGTGGTCTGTATTTGCGATATCTTTTTATATCCAAAATACTTTCTAAAATATAATATAACTATCTGCTGGTGTCAATATATATTTTAATTTTTATGCCAGAAATCCACAGGCTCATACTCCTGCAATTTTGCAAGAAATCCAAGTTTTCCAAGCTCCTCCTGAATTAAATCCAGTGTCTGTTCGTCATCCGCAACAATTGTATGATAATGATATCCTGATGTCACATTCATCAACAGGCTGCTCTTTCCATTTGCAATTTCCTCAAGATATTTCCTGATATCACGCCTTGAATGGATATTCATCTCCGCTCTTATAACACCATATACCTTGTGATACACAAAAACGTCTCTTATCCATCCACCCATGTCAACTATTGCTCCAAGCTCTGCTTCCACCTCATCATCTTCATGTTTAACCTTAAGTATGCGGCTGTACTCCTGCTTATCATTAAGCACATAGCCTCTGTTAGTTGAGAAAACATCTATATTCTTCGCGCGGATAAGCGCTATATCCTGCACTATAACCTGCCTGCTTACATCTAATATCTGTGCAAGCTGTGTACCCGGCACAGGACTTGACGAATGTTTTAATATATCTACTATCTGATTTCTTCTCTCTTCTCCATTCATTGCTACAACTCCCCGGTTCACCCCGACAATGATTACTCCTGTACAGGATGAAGATTTTTTAACGAAATGTCCATAATTGGTGCAGAATGTGTAAGTGCACCACTTGATACAAAGTCTACACCAAGGTCAGTAATTTTTGCAATGTTTTCTTTAGTTACATTTCCAGAAACTTCAACTAAAGCTTTTCCACCAATTATATTCATAGCCTCTCGCATATCCTCATGACTCATATTATCAAGCATAATAATATCTGCACCTGCCTCAACAGCTTCACGCACCATTGAAAGGTTCTCAACTTCAACTTCTATCTTTCTTACAAATGGTGCATATTCCTTAGCCATTGTAACTGCCTGCTTAACTCCGCCTGCAGCACCTATATGGTTATCCTTAAGGAGTACTCCGTCTGTAAGATTATATCTGTGGTTATTACCACCTCCGATTCTGACAGCATACTTCTCAAATATACGGTTATTAGGTGATGTCTTTCTTGTATCAAGAAGTTTTGTCTTAGTTCCTGCAAGCAGCTTCGCAACACCATTAGTATATGTCGCAATTCCACTCATTCTCTGGAGATAATTAAGTGCTGTTCTTTCTCCACACAGAAGAACTCTTATATCTCCTCTTACAACTGCCATCTTCTGACCTTTCTTAACCTCATCCCCGTCTTTTGCAAAAAATGTAATCTCTACATCTTCATCAAGCAGTTCAAATGTTCTTGCAAATACCTGCAAGCCACATATTATTCCGTCCTGCTTGCATATAAGCTCGACTTCTCCAAGTTTTGGTTCTGGCATAACACTGTTAGTTGACACATCCTCACTTGTAATATCTTCTTTAAGTGCTCCAAGAATGAGCGGATCCACATTTAACTTTAAAGTAACTTTATCAAACATATCATTTCTCCATTTCTTTATTATGCGTAATTCTTCTTCTGGCTTTCTTCATAGGCTTTATCTGCCTCTTCAATCTTTTTATTGACTAATTCTGCATATTCTCCGTCAATTTTCGACTCATCTGCATATTTTTCTGCATCAAATATATCAAAATATGTAATCTCATCCTGTGTCGGTTTAACAACTGCATTTTCAGTAATATCAAGTGCTGCCCTCTTTGCAAACACAAGACTTTCAAGAAGTGAGTTGCTTGCAAGCCTGTTTCTTCCATGAACTCCGTTGCAGGCTGTCTCGCCTATTGCATACAGGTTATCCATTGTTGTTCTGCTCTCATGGTCTACCTTAATTCCTCCCATGAAATAGTGCTGTGCAGGAACAACCGGAATACACTCTTTTGACGGGTCATATCCCTTATCAATACAATACTGCACTATATTAGGAAAATGCGTTTTTAATTCTTCTTCAGGTATTGTCCTTAAATCTTCCCATACAAAGTCTGTATTGTCCTTTGCCATCTGTTTTCTAATCTCTTCTGTAAGCAGGTCTCTTGGAAGCAGCTCATTAACAAATCTTTTTCCATTCTTATCATAAAGCTTTGCGCCTTCGCCTCTTACTGATTCAGATATAAGAAAGCTCCTGTCTTCCTCTTTGTCAGAATAAAATGTTGTCGGATGAATCTGGACATAATTAATATCCTTTAATTCTACTCCATGCTTTATAGCAATTGCAATTGCATCTCCTGTAAGATGCCTGAAATTCGTTGAATGTCTGTATAAACCACCAATTCCACCTGTAGCAAGTACAACATCTGAAGCTTCTACCTTAATAAGCCCTCCATTTTCTGTCCTTATAACCGCACCAAGGCATCTGTTATCTCTGCTTATTATATCAAGCAGTCTTGTGTATTCCATAATTGTCACATTGGGAAGAGTTCTCACCTTCTCTAACAGATGGCTTGTTATCTCTTTACCTGTAATATCTTCATGGAATATTATCCTGTTAGATGAATGAGCTCCTTCTCTTGTGTATGCAAGACTTCCGTCAGCCTCTCTTGCAAATCTTGCTCCACAATCGACAAGATCTTTTACTACATCTGCTGATGAACGGATCATTATTTCAACGGATTTCTTATCATTTTCATAATGACCGGCTTTCATTGTATCTTCAAAATAACTGTCGTAATCTTCTTCACATTTTAGCATACACATACCGCCCTGTGCCAGAAATGAATCACTACTCTCACAATCAGACTTTGTTATCATAAGAATCTTCTTATCGGCAGGCAGATTCATTGCCATATACAGACCAGAACAGCCACATCCGGCTATCAGCACATCTGTTTTAATTGTATTATTCATAGGATACCTCCATTCTTTCTGCGCATACTACAATCTTACTTTGCAAGCTCAAGCATTCTTGTAAGCGGCTTCATTGCTTTCTTTGCAACTTCTTCATCTACAAACACTTCATTATTTTCCTGTTCAAGAACATCAAGCACCTTATCTAAGGTTACCATCTTCATGTTGACACATACCTGGTCAGGCTTTAATGTATACAGTTTCTTGCCAGGTGCCTTTTTTCTTATCTCACCAAATACACCATCAACTGTTGCAATTATGAATTCCTCACAGTCTGTATCTACAACATAATCAATAATTCCTGATGTACTGCCTATGTAATCAGCATATTTTAGCACTTCCTCTGTACATTCAGGGTGTGCTGCAAGCTTTGCTTGTGGATATTTCTTCTTAGTTTCAACGACCATATCCTCTGTTATCGCAACATGTCTTGGACAGAAGCCCTTATTAAGAATCACATTTTTCTCTGGAACCTGCTTTGCAACGAATCTTCCAAGATTCTGGTCAGGAATAAAGAAAATGTTTTTATTAGGAAGGTTCTTTACAATCTTTACTGCATTTGATGATGTCACACAGACATCTGAATACGTCTTTAACTCTGCTGTTGAATTGATGTAACAGACAACTGCAAGGTCATCATACTGTTCACGCATCTTAAGAATTTCTTCCTTAGTTGCCATATGTGCCATCGGACAATCAGCCCCCGGCTCTGGCATAAGCACCTTCTTTTCCGGATTAAGAATCTTGGCACTCTCACCCATGAACTCAACACCCGCAAATACTATAATATCCTGATCCACCTTAGTAGCTACCTTGCTAAGATAGAATGAATCCCCAACATAATCAGCAACTTCCTGTACATCTTCATCTACATAATAATGTGCAAGAATAACTGCGTTCTTCTCTTTTTTCAACTTTAAAATATCACTTGTAACTGACATATTGCCTCTCCAATCGTTATGGTTTACATATGCTTGACTTGCGTTTTACATACATTGTGCTAGAGTATACCACGAATGTTTACATGTGACAAGACAGTTGTAAAATTTTCTGTACAGTTGGGGTGTTGGGTTGCTCTGCCGATTTCTCTGGTATATTTTTATATTAAGCTGTTATTTTGCCTACGCATACTTGCTAATCACGCAATTGCGTAGGTTTTTTCTCATTAAAAAAGGAGCTTCATCATCGATGAAACTCCTTTTGGGTAAAATAACACCTACTCATGCTCATTAATAATGCAGTTGCGTAGGTTTTTCCAGCCATTCCAGTCCTGAACAGCCTTATCATAATTACATATCTTCCTCAATATGTTCTCTTCCCTGTGCGATTATGCTTCTTACATGATCGTCTGCCAGTGAATAGAATATTGATTTACCTTCTCTTCTGTTCTTTACTAACTTGTTCTGCTTTAATATTCTTAGCTGATGAGATATTGCCGACTGTGTCATATTGAGAGCCTGTGCCAAATCACATACGCACACTTCTGCCTCAAATAATACATACAGTATTCTAATTCTCGTTGAATCACCGAATACCTTGAACAATTCTGCAAGGTCGTATAATTCATTCTCATCTGGCATTGTTTCATTAACTATCTTTAATAAGTCCTCATGTATTTCTATTGACTCACAGCATTCACAATCTGCCATTATATTACCTCTTTCTTTATAAGTTCTTTACGAATAATGCTCTTATTGCATTGATTACAGCAATAACCATTACACCTACATCTGCAAATATTGCTACCCACATGTTTGCTATACCTATTGCACCAAGCACCAGACATATAAGCTTTATGCCTATTGCAAAATAAATATTTTCATAAACAATACGTAAGCATTTTCTTGATATCTTAATTGCCTTGGATATCTTTAACGGGTCATCGTCCATCAATACTATGTCAGCTGCTTCTATAGCGGCATCACTTCCTAATGCGCCCATTGCTATTCCGATATCTGCTCTTGAAAGTACCGGTGCATCATTAATACCATCTCCAACAAATGCAAGCTTTTTCTTTGATTTCTTATGTTCTAACAGCTCCTCAACCTTAGAAACCTTATCTGCCGGAAGCAATTCACTGTACACAGCATCTATATTTAATTCTTTAGCTACAGCATCTGCTACATTCTTTGCATCACCGGTAAGCATTACTGTCTTACGTACTCCAGCTTTCTTAAGTTCCTCTATAGCCTGCTTTGCATGAGGCTTTAACAAATCTGAAATTAGTATAAGTCCTGCATATGCCCCGTCAACTGCCACATGAACCTGAGTTCCGGCCTCGTTGCACTCTGCATATTCAAGGCCGAGTCTTCTCATAAGCTTTCTGTTACCTGCAGCCACTTCTCTTCCTGATACATTAGCCTTAACACCTTCACCACTGATTTCCTCAACATCTGTAACTAATGTCTTGTCAATTTCTTTTCCATAAGCTTTCTGTAAACTCTTGCTTATAGGGTGTGTTGAATAGCTTTCTGCAAATGCAGCATATTTAATAAGTTCATCTTTGTCAATAGTGTTATTATATACACCACTGACCTCAAATACTCCCTGTGTCATAGTTCCTGTCTTGTCAAAGACAACAACGTCTGTCTCTGCAAGTGCTTCAAGATAACTTGAACCTTTTACAAGAACACCCTGATTACTTGCTCCACCGATTCCTGCAAAGAAGCTGAGCGGAATACTTATGACAAGTGCACAAGGACAGCTTATTACTAAAAATGTAAGCGCTCTGTATATCCACATTCCCCACTGAGGAGATACTCCTAAGAATATCATGCTTACAAGTGGTGGAATTATAGCAAGTGCCAGCGCACCATAACAGACTGCTGGTGTATATATCTTTGCAAATTTGCTGATAAAGTTCTCTGAACGCGATTTCTTGGAACTTGCATTCTCTACAAGATCTAGTATCTTGGATACTGTGGATTCCCCAAATTCCTTAGTTGTGCGGATTTTAAGCACTCCTGACATATTAATGCAGCCGCTTATTACTTCATCACCAGCCTTTGCCTGTCTTGGAAGGCTTTCACCTGTAAGTGCGCTTGTATTAAGTGTTGTATTACCTTCTTCAATAATACCATCAATAGGAACTTTCTCTCCCGGCTGGACAACAATAACTGTACCAACCTCTACTTCATCAGGATCTACCTGCTCAAGCTTTCCATCAACTTCAATATTGGCATAATCAGGTCTGATATCCATAAGCTCACTTATGTTCTTACGGCTCTTTCCAACTGCAATATTCTGGAACAGCTCACCAATCTGATAAAAGAGCATAACCGCAATTGCTTCTGTAAAATCACCATCATCTACAAGTGCAATTATAATTGCACCTACAGTTGCAACTGCCATAAGGAAATTCTCATCAAATACCTGTCTGTTAAGAATTCCCTTAATTGCTTTCCTTAAAATATCATATCCAATAACAAGATAAGGAACCATGTACATTATAAAAAGAACAACCGTAGGAATATCAACAAATGTGCTTATCACCTTAAAAGCAATCATAAGGACTGCTGCGATAATGATTCTTGTAAGCATCTTTTTCTGCTTTTTATTCATATTCTACTCCAATCTGCCAGAACAACTCTCACGGCTTTCTATTACAGATATATCTCGCAATCATCTTCTACTTTCTTGCAGTTCTTAAGAACATCCTGCATAACAGCCTTAGGATCCTGTCCTTCTTCAAATTCAACAATCATCTTAAGTGCCATAAAATTAACTGTAGCATCCTTAACACCTGCTGTATTCTTAGCTGCATCTTCCATCTTATTAGCACAGTTTGCACAATCAACATCAATCTTATAAGTCTTCTTCATAATATTCTCTCCTTAAAAACATTAAATAATCAAAATTCTTTCATATGAACATTCATTCATATGTTCATTTTCATTATAACACCTATAAAACTTCTGTCAACAAGAATTCACTATATTTTTCCGCAAACATTTTATGTCCTTTCTCATCTAAATGCTGTCTGTCAACTTCACTTGTTTTTGCAGCACCAGCGGCATCAAAATAATAAAATCCATTTTCCTTTGCTATTTTTTCATATTCCCATGCAAGCTGCCTTGAAACATTTTCAGAACTTCCATTAAATTCAGGATCAAAGCCTTCTTCACCTACACCTTTTCCAAGATGAATCGGAGAAACTACAACTATCTTTGCATGTTCTCCTGCTGTCTTGTTAGCCTTTCTTGCAACCGCCTCCATTCCTTTTGCAATTGTCTTAGCATCAGCATGAAATTCAGTCTTGCAGTCATTCGTACCAAGCATTATAGCTATAACATCTACCGGCTTATGTGATTCAACAACTACTCCAATAAGATCAATGCCCTTTCTTGCATCTCTTACAGCATCTGGAAATATAGTTGTTCTTCCGCACAGTCCCTCTTCAATAATATTATATTCATTTCCAAGAAGATTAGCTATTCTGCCTGTCCATCTTACATCATAATCATATCTTCCTGATTTATCAGGCTTATATCCATAAGTATTAGAATCCCCAAAAAACAAAATATTTTTCATTGCCACATCCTCCCATGTAATATCTATTATTATTTATTCATACTTGTTTGGTATGTTTATATGTTAATGCTTGTAAGAGAATTTGTCAACAAAAATTCCATATTAAAACCAGAGTATAATCACTCAATTTTCATGCATGTTGTATCAGTCCATATTTCCAAGTGGTGGTCTGTCAGAATAAAAGCTTGATTTTTTATGAGTTGTGTGGGAGTTAGAGCTGCTATATACAAAAAATCAGTGCCAAAAAACACGTTCAAGCGAAGCGCGTTGTTTTTTAGCACTGTAATAAATTCTGTATATAGCAGCTCTTACTCCCACTAGGCGAATAAACCATGAAAGCTTGTGTTCTGACAGACCACCACTTGGAAATGTCCGGACCTAACACAACCCGACTGCTCTCTTTGCAAGCCTGTCAGCCTCTTCATTTCCTTCAACCCCTGAATGTCCCCTGACCTTCACGAATCTGATATTAATTGAATCCCTAACAGATGTAATATAATTATAATACTCTATTGTTCCTTTTTTGTTTCGTTTCCATTCTCCCACAGCCCATGCCTTGATACCTGCATAATCATAGAATATAGAAACATCTTTAAGTCCAAGCTCTATTGCTTTTTTTATAGCAGCCATGCTTCCAAGAATCTCTCCTGCTACATTACGCATGGATGCCATCTCTTTATCACTGCCATTGCCTGACAATTCATATCTTACACCATCATGCATAAGAAAACCGCCATATCCATACACTCCGGTTGCAATATTAAAAGAACCATCGACAAATGCATAATCATCGTCAGGCATTACATCTTCCATATTGCCACTTCCGTTCTTTCCATTAATCTCCTGTGCGGCTTCCCTTCCCATATAAGCATTCGCCTCTTCCATAGACATGAAACTCTTATATTCAGCAGCTGGAAAACCATGTACATTCTTCTTACATTCGTCCCATGTCTGATATACTCCGGGAACTTTACCTACACGCACAGCATAATATTTCTTAGCCATATATATCTTACCTATCCTGATTAATAAACCCTGATTACACCGGCAATCTCTTTTACCACTGAAAGTCCGTTAAATACTGTCATTGCATCATTAAAATTCTTCTCTGCAACAACATCTGTAATAATAACCAGTTCAGCAACACCGTCCTTACGGCTCTTCTGGACCACCTGCGCAATACTTACATCATTGTTTCCAAGAACACTTGCAATGTTAGCAAGAACCCCCTGCTTGTCTAATGCTTCTATTCTTAAGAAAAATTTGCTCTTGGTTTCAGATATATCCTTAACAGGAAGCTCTTTATAGCATGAGCAGCCAATCTTGCCGCATGAGCCATGAACTATGTTACGGCATACATCTATAATATCACCCATAACAGCAGAAGCTGTTGGCATCTGACCTGCGCCCCTGCCCATAAACATGGTATCATCACTTGCCTCACCATGAACAAATACCGCATTAAACGAATCTCTTACTGTAGCCAGAGGGTGATTCTCATCAATAAGCATAGGATGAACCTTAACTTCAATTCCTTCCGGTGTATTTCTGGCAAGACCAAGAAGCTTGATAACATAGCCGAATTCCTTAGCATACTTAATATCTTCTGCTGTAATCTTAGTAATACCCTCTGTATATACCTGATTAAATGTTACTCTTGAATTAAATGCGATTGATGACATAATAGCCATCTTTCTTCCTGCATCATATCCTTCAACATCTGCTGTAGGGTCTGCCTCTGCATATCCTAATTCTGTGGCCTTTGCAAGAGCGTCCTTATAATTCATTCCTGATTCAGTCATCTTGGTAAGTATATAATTAGTTGTTCCGTTAACAATACCAATAATCTCTGTGATATTGTTGCCAGCCATGCTCTGCTTTAAAGGTCTGATTATTGGAATTGCTCCCGCAACAGCCGCCTCAAACTGAAGGTCAGCATGCATTTTGTCTGCCATTCCCATAACCTCTTCACCATACTCAGCAAGAAGATCCTTATTGGCAGTAACAACCTGCTTTCCAGCCTCAAGTGCCTCAAGAATATACTGCTTTGCAGGAGTAGTCCCACCCATAAGCTCTATTACAATCTCAATATCCTTATCTTCAATAATATCCTTCCAGTTGTCAGTCAGTAATTCTCTGTCAATTGGATCACGGTCTTTATCAAGATTTCTTACAAGAACCTTCTTAACTACAAGTTCTGCACCCGTCTTACTAATCACATCATCTTTCATACTCTGACATAACTTGTATACACCTGTTCCTACTGTTCCTGCTCCTAATATAGCCGCATAAATCTTTCTGCTCATTACTTTGTACGCCCTCATTCCTGTTTATTATGTTAAGTTTATTATATTAATCTGTGATATATTTATTTCATATCTACAGCATCAACCTGATTCTTAAAGTTCTTTATCGCCTTTCCAGCCTTCTTTGTTACAGATACAATTCTCATAAGAGATATAAAGTCCCATAATCCTTCTATCATCAGAGCAATTCCAATAAATACTATAAGTGCTGATGATGTTGAAAATGGATTCAATAATGCAATTATACCAATAACCACCATTACAACTGCACCTATGAGCTCAATCCACCATTTGTCCGACTCTAGATGATAGAAATCCACAGCATACTGGAGTTTAAGGATTCCATCAACAATAATAATAATTGCAAGTGCTGTTCCTAAGAATACTGCTATAAAGCCTGGTTTAATCACGAAAAACATACCAAATGCAAGAAGAGTAACTCCCTGTACAAGACCATATGATCCAAGAATCTCACTGCCTGCAATCCTGAAATAATTGATAAGTCTTAATACACCCCAGACACATAAGGCAACTCCAATTCCTTTACATATGATTTCCTGGGATGCTGTTGGAAATATTACCAGCAGTAAGCCAAGAACAAACAATGCAATTGAAACAATAATAATCTCAAATTTAATTGTCTTTAACTTCTTATAAATACTGTTCATATGCTCCATCTCCTTTTCACTCATTTCAAAGAACCTTAGTCCTTTTATTCTTTTGATTATACACAAAAAAGAACATCACTTCAAGACATGCATTTTTCTGCACTTTAATCTGTCCGTGATGTTCTTTATTATTATTTAATATTAAGTTAACAAATACAGATTACTCTGCTCTTGACATAGCCTGCTCATAATCTCTTGTTCCAACCCAGATTTCTTTAGTATATGGGCACTTCTTCTGCTCAATAGAGCGCTTGATAATAACCGAAATACATACCACATTCGCTATTATTGCAAGCATTGCAACAACTCCCTGTGCTGTCGGGTTAGCTGTTATACCAAAGTTGGCAATTGCATCTCCTGCACTTGCACCTGTAGCATGACATGTAATTGCTGCATTATAAAGATCAAGTGCCTTAACACCAGCCTTAGTTGCTCCACCATATAATGATGGCAATACACTAAATGTATTGCTTAACTGGAATAATGGTAATACCTGTGCAAACATGCACCATGTTGCAAGTGTCATGGCTCTGTTCTGAATCCATCCGCCCTTGTTCCATAATGCATTCGCAAATGTAGGAGCAAGAAGAAGAGCTACACCACAGTACCATGTATGTGTTGGAAGATTACAGTATGTATACTCAAAATTCCAAATATCATAAGCAACGATAAACCATATTGTCATATCAGGCCAGAGCATATCATCCTTCTTCTTAGATGAGTAAATTCCCCACCAGCCTGTCATACAGAAGATATTAATAAGTCCTGCAATACCATTAACAATATTCCACCAGCCGCCATAAAGGAATACACCTTCATTAGATGCCCACCACGCACCAGAAAAATCTCCAGTAATCTGATAAGCTCTTATAGCTGATTCAAAATCAGATGCTACCGCAATAAGAATATTAATAGCAACAATTACGAATGGCCAAGGTTTAAACCATTCTTTCTTTCCAATTCCCCACTTATACTTAATCATGAGGAAACCGACAACTCCGATATCTGCTGCATAAAGCTTAGCATAATGGAACCATCCGTTCATATACTCATATGTCTGATTGCTGTGCCCACCAAACAGACCTGCCTGAATCGCTATGAAATAGATTGTGAGTATAACCGGAATGATAACGAATAATACGATACCACCAATCTTAGTACGACGACCTATCTCATTAAGAATTACTAATCCCGCAAACACAAGCACCCAACCCAGTAACTGAGTCATGGCTGTGCTGCCATAAAGTTGGAATAACATTGTTCACGCCTCCAATCGCTTGATTGATTTATTTTATAAGTATTTTACACTTTTTTAATTGTTATTTCAATATTTTTGTTAAAAAATTATCGTATTTTGTCACAGATAATACACAAATGTATATTATTTCCTTTCAGGAATAATATATATCCAGATAAGTGAACTCACCAGTAAAAGCATAGGATAAAACAGCTTTGGCAGTATCTGAAATGCCGTAACATTATATCCAAGTTCTGAAACTGCTGATATTGCAACCAGCATCTGAGCACCATATGGTATTATCCCCTGAAATACACATGAAAATGTATCAAGAAGAGAAGCTGCTTTTCTAGGTGTTATATCATAATCTTCTGACATCTCTTTAGCTATTGGATTAGCCATTACAATAGCTACGGTATTATTAGCTGTAGCAATATCCATTGCACCAACTAAAAGTCCCATTCCAAGCTGTCCACCTTTTTTCCCTTTAAATAATCTTCTTATTCCATTAAGCAGGGCGTTAAATCCACCATACTCTTTAATGAGTGAGCACATTACAGATACAAGCACTGCCACCATACATGTTTCAAACATTCCTGACGCACCACTTCCCATATTAAGAAGCAGAGTCTCCAATGTAACCTCTCCCATAACAAGCATAATAACTATTCCGGAAATAATACCTGTTATAAGTACAACAAAAACATTTACGCCAATAATTCCACCCGCAAGTACAAGCACATATGGAATAATCTGAAAAAGATTATATGAATGTGCAATCTCACCATGAATATCTGTATTAAAAGAAAGCACAAGAATTATAATAATGGTCACAATTGCTGCCGGAAGTGCTATCCAGAAATTCTCCTTGAACTTGTCCTTCATGGCACAGCCCTGACCATTACATGCCGCAATTGTAGTATCTGATATAAATGAAAGATTATCTCCGAACATCGCCCCACCCATAACAGATGCAACGCAGAGTGCCATACTAAAGCCTGACGCTTCTGACACTGCAACCGCAATCGGTGTAATAAGAGTTATTGTTCCAACTGATGTTCCCATAGCCGTAGAAACAAAGCATGCAACGATAAAAAGTACCGCTACTGCAAACTTTGCAGGAATAATGCTTAACATAAAATAAGCTACACTCTCTGCACTGCTTCTTCCTACAACTCCGACAAATATTCCGGCTGTAATGAATATCAGAAGCATTGTAACAATGTTCCTGTCAGCCAGCCCCTTTGCCATTACATCAAGCTTCTCATCAAATTTAAGCTGAGAATTCTGCATACATGCAACAAGTATTGCTGCCATAAATGCAACAATAATCGGAACATTATAAAATCCCATTGGAATCTTCATAACATATTCAAATATAATTCCGGTTCCAAGATACAACACAAGGAAAACAAGTATAGGTACCAGCGCAACCGGATTAGAATTTCTATCCTTTTTCATAAATATCAATTAATCCTCGCCCATCTTAGCAAGCTTGGCAGCCTGATCGGCAGCTATGCATGCATCAATAATATCCTGAATATCTCCATCCATAATCTTATCAAGCTTATATAATGTAAGACCAATTCTGTGATCAGTTACTCTTCCCTGTGGGAAATTATATGTTCTTATCTTCTCAGCTCTGTCACCTGTACCAATCTGGCTTCTTCTTGCATCTGCTTCAGCATCATGTGCCTTCTGTGTCTCGATATCGTATAACTTGGCTCTTAAGAGTGCAAATGCTTTCTCTTTATTCTGAATCTGAGACTTCTCTGTCTGTGAATAGATAACAATTCCTGTTGGATAATGTGTAAGACGTACAGCTGAATCTGTTGTATTGACACACTGACCACCATTACCAGAAGCTCTCATAACATCGATACGGATATCCTTCTCATCGATATGGATATCAACTTCTTCTGCCTCTGGCATAACAGCTACAGAAGCTGTAGAAGTCTGGATTCGTCCATTAGATTCAGTTACTGGGATTCTCTGTACTCTGTGAACACCTGACTCATATTTCATAATAGAGTAAGCACCCTGTCCCTTAACCATGAATTCAACTTCCTTCATACCACCGATACCAGTCTCATCACCGCTTAATACTTCAACCTTCCAGCCCCTTGCCTGTGCATAATGTACATACATTCTGAAAAGCTCAGCTGCAAAAAGTGCTGCCTCTTCTCCACCAGCGCCTGCTCTTATCTCGACAACGATATCCTTGTCATCATTAGGATCTTTAGGTAAAAGAAGAATCTTTAATTCATGTTCTAATTCTTCAACTCTTGCCTTAGACTCATTAAGTTCCTCTTTAGCCATCTCTTTGAGTTCTTCATCTGTCTCTTCATCAAGAATAGCAAGACTGTCCTCAATATTCTTCTTACAGTTCTTATACTCAGTATAAGTCTCTATAAGTGGTGCAAGACTGCTCTGCTCCTTCATAAGCTTTCTGAACTTTTCCTGGTCATTAACTACATCCGGATTACCAAGTTCAGCAGTTATATCTTCATATCTGTTGACTGTATCTTCAAGTCTATCAAACATATTATGTCACTTTCCCTTTCTATAATTAATAAAACTTATATTAATTGTTACTTTTTCCCCATAACAACACGGTCAAGACCCGCTAAATCCTTAACCACCACTATATCTTTAAAGCCTGCCTGTTTCATAATATCTGAAACATCTGCTGCCTGCTCAGCCCCTATTTCATAGCACAGATAACCATTCATCTTAAGATAATCCCCTGATTTATCAGTAATTCTTCTGTAAAACATGAGACCATCCTCTGTTCCATCAAGTGCAAGCATTGGATCATGCAGACGGACCTCATCCTGAAGCCCCTCAATTACCTTAGTTGGTATATATGGCGGATTAGACACTATTATATCATATCTCCTGTCCGCTCCTAATGCAGCAAATAAATCACTCTGTATGAAATCAATATTGTCCGCATCAAGATTACATTTATTCTTCCATGCTACAGCTAATGCCTTATCAGATATATCAACACCTGTCACATTGCTATCAGGAAATTTCTTTGCAAGTGTTATACCTATACATCCTGAACCTGTACACATATCAAGTATATCATATCCATCCTTTGCGACTTTAATAACCTCGCTGACAAGAATTTCTGTATCCTGCCTTGGTATAAGTACATTTTCATTAACCACGAACTCATATCCATAAAAATATGCTTTCCCGAGGATATGCTGCAATGGTTTATGAGATGCTCTCTTTTCTATATATTCCTTAAATAAACTGAAATCTTTCTCTGACAGTTCGTTATCTCCATTAATAAAATAAAATGTTCTTGTCATTCCATTAATAGACGACAACAATTCAAAGCTGTCATACTCTGCATTATCAACATTATTGTCTCTAAGCTTTTCAGCACCCCAGTTTACTGCTTGTCTGATTGTCATCATAGCTACTTGTCTTCCAGCCTTTTCTGTTTAAACATAGGAACATCTTCAGAATATGACTCCTCAGGCTCCTCTTTCTCAGTCTCGAATTCAAAACCAGCTACAACCTCTTCTTCTGAAAGCTCCTCGGCAGCATCTTTATCTGTATCAGACTGTGAGTTATCTATATATGCCGGAGTATCCATGAATTCAAATCCTTCTATAGCTGATGGATCATCATGGTCATCTTTACCATATCCAAGTTCTTTTCCGGTCTGGATGTATTTCTGTTCAGGCGTTAATTCTGTCTCTGCACTATTTTCAGCTTTCTGCTCTTCAAAATCTATAGTTCTTGTCTCTTCATTTCCATGAATAAGACTTCCTGAAATTGCAAGCTCTGCCTCAGATGCAACAAGTGCCTCAACAGGATTCTCCTCCTCTGCATAATATTCAGCAAGGAACTGCTTCCAGTCAAATACTTCTTCAACAGCTTTAATAGCAACTTCTATCATATCCATGTCAGGTTCCCTTGTTGTTAACTTCTGGAACCACATTCCCGGTTTGCTTAAGACTCTTACAAATGCATTGTCATTCTTTCCTGCCCATCTTATAACTTCATAAGAAACACCTGCAATAACAGGAACAAGAAGAATTCTTACTAATATCTGCAATGCAACATTATCAACTCTTATAAATATAAAAAACACAATACTTATAAACATTACAAAGAATAAGAAGCTTGTTCCACATCTTTTATGATATCTTGAACTGTTCTTTACATTCTCTGGTGTAAGTCTGGCACCATTCTCAATACAGTTGATACATTTGTGCTCAGCACCATGATACATGAAAGTTCTCTTAATATCTTTCATCATGGAGATAAGCGATACATATATAACAAATATTAATAATCTCACAATACCTTCTATAAAATTAAGAAGAGCCTTAGAAATTATGTATTTCGATATTAATCTTGTTGAAAGATAAGGAAGAACCATAAATAATCCGATTGCAAAGAATATTGACAGAATAACCGTTACTGCCATTAATACTGATTCAAATTTGTCTTTAAGAATATTCTTTCCAACCTCATCAATCTTAGTCTTTTCCTGTTCTGCAGGATCATCATAAAAAGACGCTGAATAATTAATTGTTGATATCCCAGTGACCAGTGAATCAACAAAATTAACAATTCCTCTGATTATCGGAAGATTGAGCCATGGATGCTTCTCTGTTATGAGTCTGCTTTCTCTTACGACAACTTCTATTTCATTATCGGGTTTTCTGACCGCAATAGAATACTTATCCTTATTACGCATCATAATTCCCTCAATTACAGCCTGTCCCCCAATTCCTGATGGCTTCATATCACTAACCATACCTTTCTAAAATGTTATGTATACATTCAAAAAAAGTTGAGGTCCCGAAAAACCTCAACCTTAATTTCAAAATTAATTGTTTGATACTCCGTACTTCTTGTTGAACTTATCAACACGGCCGCTGGTGTCGACCAGCTTCTGCTTGCCGGTGTAGAAGGGGTGGCACTTGGAGCAGATCTCGATGGAGATGTTCTGCTTCGTGGAGCGGGTCTCGTACACGGCGCCGCAGGCGCAGCGGATCGTGGTCGGCTGGTAATTCGGATGGATACCGTCTTTCATAGTCATTCACCTCATAATAAGCTGTCTTGAGCACGGGCTGGTCCATGGTTACAAGACGCAACCTGAATTGTAGCATGCGGGTGACAAAAAAGCAAGCGTTTTTATATTTTTTTATGCGTCCGTCTCCGGAACGTCGGCGCTGCAGCCGCAGTGCAGGAAATACAGCGTCCTCCGGCAGACTGGGCGGCCGGTGATGCGCGCCATTGCCCCGGCATAAGCGCGCAGCTGCGCGGCATAGTGCGCCGTGCGCTCCGGCACGGCATCGGGGTGGATGCGGTCGGTCTTGTAGTCCACGATGACGAGACCGTCCGGTGTCTCGAACCACGCGTCCACCACACCCTGCAGCAGCACCTGCTCCTCATCCGCGCCGGGGAAGAACGTCTCCGCCGGGCACAGGAGCGAGAAGCGAAACTCCCGCCGCAGCGTGCCCGCAGCCTCTGCCGCCGCAAGCGCCGCGCCGAGCGGTGCGCGC
>OGLG01000852.1_pt1 | contig 21184 bp, 19 predicted proteins | sample 1572621 | NCBI WGS metagenome assembly OGLG01 (sample SAMEA2581912, study PRJEB24529) | metagenome | biome: Human gut stool | place: China | collected 2011 | reverse complement strand
CACAGAAAGAACGATTTCTGCGAGAGGTAGAACAGAAGCTCCTGCGCAGAGATCTGGATGCAAAGCTGCTGGAAGATGGGCTGATCCACGTCAGATGGAATGAGAAGCCGCCCTGCTCAGTTGACAGAGACGGCATTGTCCGCTTTCGACCAGCGGATAAGGTAGTACGGGTGCTCCGCGGGATTTTTAATGCAGCCGTGGATAACAACCTGATTGCAAAATCGCCAGTCCCGGCAATTTTGCGAATCGGCGGCAAAGCAACGCAGGAAGACGCTCACCGCTGAACAGTCTCAGCGCCTTTTGGACGCGACAAGAGGGACGCGGGCATATCTTTTCTGCCTGTTGGCACTTCAAACCGGTATGCGGCGCGGAGAGCTTTGCGGGCTGATGTGGTCGGACGTTGATTTTCCCGCGGGTGTGATTCATGTTCGGCACAATGCGCTGCTCACAAACGCGCAAACGACCGTCAGCGACACCCTCAAGACCTCTGCCGCAGTCCGGGATATTCCGATACCGCCCACGCTGTTTGCAGAGCTTGTAAAGGAGCGCAAGGGCGCAAAAAGCCTATATGTGCTGCACATGAGAAATGGCAAACCGCTGTCCAAAAGCAGTTTCAAGTCAATGCGGCAGACGATTGAAAGCCGCACAGTCGATGATCCTGCCGATCTCTGGACAACCGCGCCGCACTCCAAGGTAGTCCGCACATTGGATTTCCACGTTCATCCGCACCAGCTCAGGCATACCTACATCACACGGCTGTTTGAAAGCGGGTTGGATATCAAGGAGATTCAATATCTCGCAGGACACGCCACGGTTAATATGACGCTGCGCGTTTATACGCATTATCAGCACGAATCGCGCCAGCAAAGCACCGCACAAAAGGTCTGCGCCGCGTTTGGCTGAAAACAGATGCCACGCAGGTGCCACATTGAAAGCGTGCCACTGTTGTATTTTCGGCGTAAAAGACGCTTCAAAGATGTTAAAATCATGTTTTAGAGTTCAATCAAAATTGTGGAAAAGATTCAGGAAAGTAGATTGAATCTTGTTAAAAAGCTGCTTTTAAGCAAAGAAAAACCGCACTTCCGAAGAAGTGCGGTATGGCAAGCTGCACCCTTTAAGATAACAATGATTTCTCCAGTGTTTTCAAGGGTTTCAGCTAGTTTCGGCAATCCTTTTCCGAGTTGGCGCGGCGTACTGCTTGATGGTTACTGTGCAACCCAAAAAGATATTGCATAGTTTGCGGCTTTTCGTACTCCGCACTATCGCCTCACTAATCTTCATCCCGACGATCCTCCTGCTTTGCACGGTTTCGATCATAAAGCCGCTTGCTTTGCACAATGCGGGTGACCGGCGAAACGCCGTTCCATGTGCCGCGCTTGGCTGCATGAAGTTTGCGCTGGTTTTTCTTACTCTGTTTTTTCAGCGGTGTAACCTTCATTCAGATCCCACGTCCTTTCCCGTTTGTTCTGCTACTCCGCGCTTTCAACTGCGCTTCCGTCCTTGCGATCTCTGGCGATCTCCGGCATCGGGTTGGCGTCCAGCAGCTCCGTCAGTGTGCGCGGGGTATAGCGCATATACTCCATCATGCAGCCGACATTAATCAATCTGCTTGGAATGCCCATCGCCCACTGCTCTTTCTTCCACTTCTCTACAAGCGACCATTCGCGTATATTATGTACATGGCCATAATGTGGGTAAGAACGTCACCACAGGAACAGGGATTACCGCATACAAATTGGAGGTCTTCAAATGAATTATAGCACAGTTTACGTCGGAATGGATGTTCACAAGGAAAATTTTTCTCGTTGTTGTTACACAAATGAGAAATAACAAGCTAAGTACTGTCATTGAATACACAGACAAAGCTAACGAGAGGCTCCGGCGAAAATACTATCGAATGACCTTAAAGAATGGAATGAAATCCAATGTTGCAAAAACGGCAGTTGCCAGAGAACTCGCCTGCTTTAAGCGACTGCGCGCAGTCTTTTGTAATTTGTCCAAACGATTCATATTTAACTTCATAAAAGAAACACCGCAAGATGATGTATAAGACTCATCTTGCGGTGTTTCTTTTTTATGGAAAGGGAAATATAAAGCAGCACAGCGTATCTATGCGCATTTTCAAACGCGTACTTTTACGACGCACTTTCTCGTTGCAATGGGAATCCCGTCAACAGCGTGATTGGGAGCATGGGCATCATGCGGCCATAAGATCATAAAGCGATTGTCGCCCAAGGACAAATACTCATATTTCCCAGTGTAAAACCAGATGTCACGCTCAGGATGCGCCTCAACTTCCGTTAAGGTTTCTCGTTGCGCGACTCCAATCAGTTCGCGTCCTTCAATCAGAAATTGGATGTCGATATATACGTCATGCGCTTCTGCATTTGGCGTATTTTGCGCGGTCCTTCCATGTGCGATGTTTGCAAAAACATCATCGCCGTCGATTTCATAACGCCCATCGGGCAACGACGCAAAATTGGAATGGATCAGAAAATCCAAGCCCTTTTGGAGCCGATCACTGATTCCCTGGTACAGATGGGCATGGGCAAGCGTGTCATAAATCATAAATCATACCTCGTTTATTTTCATAAAAAATGAAAGAAATTTTCATTTAATATGATGATTGAAATTGCTTCCTGGTGTGGTGTAGCATATAGATATGGAAATTATCCTTGCGCATGAAAGATGATTTCAAGGCAATAGAACGACGAAATGGAGCAAACATATGGATATTCTGAGCGAAATGAGTAGCGTCTACTACGAACTTACAACTTCTGAAAAGCGGATCGCGGAATACATTCTGGATCATACGGATGAAGTGCAGATGATGTCGATCAGCGAGCTTGCGGAGGCGTGTCACGTCGGTGAAGCTACAATTACCCGCTTCTGCAAGCGGTTTCACTCGCGTGGATACACGGCATTGAAAATTGAGCTTGTGAAATTAAGCCACCCGAGCTATGAACCCTTTTCAGACAGCCAGGAGTCTGAAACTACGACAGACTCCACTGTGCACCAAAATATAGGCGGAATGCTATACGGTGAATACTCTGCCGCAATGAAACAAACTGCTGAATTGCTGAAAAAAGAGCAAGTGATCCGCGCAGTAGATGTGCTCAGTCAGGCAGAGATCGTCTACTGCATGGGACAGGGCGGCTCCATGTTGATGGCGGAGGAAGCAGCGCATCTGTTTTCCACGGTCAGCTCGAAGTTCTTCAGCATTTATGATTCTCATTTGCAGATTTCTGCCGCGGCAACCATGACGGCGAAAGCCGTTCTGTTCTTTATTTCTTATTCCGGCGCGACGACTGAGATGGAGGATATTTTATCTCAAGCAAAGCAGAACGGCGCAACAATTATTATGCTGACGAGATTCTGCAAATCTCCCGGGGCGGAAAGATCGGACATTGTGCTGCAATGCGGTTCGAACGAATCCCCCCTGCAGCAAGGCTCGGTTGCCGCAAAGATCGCGCAGTTTTATGTTCTGGACATTCTGTATCATGAGTATTGCAGTAAAAACCCGGAAGCATCTGCGCGGAACAAAGAGAAAATTATGCGGGCATTGGCCAATCGTCATCAATAATTGATCCTTGCGTAGATTCGGAAAGAATCAATACCTCAGCAGCGCCTTAAGCGTATAAGTGCAGCCATGCGGAAAACAGCACCATGCTTTCGCGCGAGTGCGTATGAACTACTTTTTTTGAAAGCGTATACTGCTTTGTGCAGTCAAGCTTGGAGAAAAGATGCTCGATTGTCTTTGGCGGGCAGGTATGATCTAAGCCTCCAGCAGAAAGCATGACCGGAACATGGATTCGATGTGCATGTGAAAGCGTATCAATATATCCAAGTCGATTCCAGAATTGCGCATGATCCGTTTCTTCATAGGCTGGTTTTAGAATGCTGTATGCCGGCCCTTCTAATTCAGTAACCGGAAAATCGGTCAAAAAGGGGAGATCAGCACAAACACATCTGACCTTTTCACCGAGAATTGAGGCAAGCAACAGAGACCCGCCGCCTCCCTGGCTCGTCCCGAATAGAGACATCTGCGGAAGTACTCCCGGCTGCTGCAGTGCCCATCGAATTGCTAAAAGGCAATCTGACAGCCAATCCTCATATCCCCCCTTAAGACCGCGGGCGGTGTGGTCAAGAACCGGCCAGTTTCCATCGGGGAGCTGCATTTCCGGATGAATTCGATCCGGCTCAGTATATCCCAACGGGGAGATATGCAGAACATGAAAGCCCTGATCGGCCAACTGCGGATGCATACTGATAGATGATCCATAGCCCGGAAGATTAATCAGCAAGGGCGCAGGCGTCCGGATCGCAGGCTGCCAATAGCCGTAAAAGGTCTTCCGTCCGTCGCTTGCCATAAATTTAACATACTTATTTACCAACGTATTGGGGGAGTTCCCAAAGGGAACCGTGATTGGACAGTAATCCACAAACTCTGCATGAATTGCTACCGCCTCTGACTGCTTCAAGAGACGATCTGCCCACTGGTCAACTTCTTCGTGGCTTGGATAAGCCTTATGCGCTTCCTGCAACATAACCGTTTGTAAATCCACAAGATAGACCTCCCTAGATATTCTTCTACAATGGTATCGAAACAAGCTCCTAATTTCTTTTTTCTTCATCCTAGCAGATTTTCAGAGAACTTTAAAGTAATACACACATCATTACTAGCATTTTTTAACCATAAACAAGGCGTTATTGACAGGTTTGGAGGAATCATAGTGCAGACGACCATTCCGCAATCGTTGTATTCGGCGATGCGCTTCAACTTTTTGTACGTTGATAAGTACACCTTTCACTCCGGATGGTTTTTTCCTGAGGATTATATCCCCTATTGCTTACTCCGCTTTATTACCAGAGGTGAAGCTGTATTCAAAATCAACGGAGAGGAAATTATCGTACACAAAAATGAGATCGCTTACATACCAGAAGGGGCGGTCATGTCGTGCTGGGCGCTGAGTGATAATATTGAGTTCTATTCTATTCGTTTCTGCGTCACGGCACGATTAAACGACAGCGACTTTCTCGGTGAGTACTTTCATATCCCGACCATTACGAAAAATGCACAGGAGAGCGTTTTGACGTATTTTCAGGAAATCTATCAAAGCGCAACCAGTCAGAATCCAAGCAGGCTGTTTCGGATCCGCGGCAATCTGGAATTGATCCTCGCTTACCTGACCCAGCGAGCCAATGCAGAGGGTGAAGCAGAAGCCCCATCTGAGCGTGATGTGCCGGATGCGCATAGTCTTGAGGCGATCCGCAGAAGAAACGCCAAGACGCAGAACATCAACAGAGATCCGCGAATTCAAGTCGTCGTGGACTATCTGACACCGCACCTGAATGAACCGTTCACGATACAATCACTCAGCGAAATGGCACAGGTCAGCCAGACATCGTTTAGAAGGCTTTTTAAGGCACATACCGGGAAATCACCAAGCGATTATATTCGAGAATTGCGCATGACGTCGGCAGCTAGAATGCTGCTGACCAGCGATCGGGAGATCGCTGAGATCGGATATCAGGTCGGATTCAGCGACGCAAACTATTTTTCGCGCACATTCAGGCAAGTGTTCGGCGTTTCACCGCATCAATATCGCCGGATCTCGCGTGGGCAGGCAGTGCGCGCAAGGAAAGAATCACCCAAATTATGATCGAATAATGCTATGATTGATCGTTCCATCCTCTACACAAAATAAAAATTATTTTCTATAATGAAGCCACAGCAAAACCACCAAAAATACGTGAAACAGGAAGGGGATTATTATGAAAAAATACTTAGCGCTTCTTCTGGCATCCCTGATGCTGCTTGGCTGCCTTGCCGCCTGCAGCTCAGAAAAGAGCACTACGACGCCTCCGGCTGAAACGGCTCAGGACGCCCCGCAGACCACTGTGAAGGAAGAATCCACGCCGGCTGACACGGCAGAGCCTGTTGAAACAGCGGATGAGCTGGAGGGTGAGATCACGTTCTGGCACTCGTTCACGCAGGGTCCCAGACTTGAGCGGATTCAGGCGGCAGCCGATGCATTCATGGCAGAGCATCCCAAAGTGAAAATCAACATTGAAACCTACTCCTGGGCAGACTTCTACACCAAGTGGACGACCGGTCTCGCCTCGGGCAACGTTCCCGACATGAGTACCGCGCAGGCCGGTCAGGTTGTCGAAATGATCAACGCCGACGCGATCATTCCGCTGGATGATATGATCGACGAAATTGGCCGCGACCGTTTCTATGAATCTCCGATTCAGGAAATGACCTATGATGGCAGCTGCTATGCAGTGCCAATCTACTCTCATGCATTTGTGATGTGGTACCGCAAGGATCTGCTGGAAAAGTACAATCTTGATGTTCCCACGACTTGGGACGAGTTCAATGCGGCAGCGACGGCGATCACGCAGGGCGAGAACGGCGAAGTTTACGGCTGCTCTGTTCCGATGGGCACGAACGATATGTATGCAACGTGCTTCTTGGATGTCTGGGCTGGCAGCTGCGGCAAGTCCCTTCTGACAGAAGACCGCAAAGCAAACCTGACCGATCCGGATATTGTTGAAGGCATCAAGTTCTGGACGGATATGTATAAGACAAATTCTCCGGCAGACTCGATCAACTACAACACGCTCGATCAGGCGACGCTTTATTATCAGGGCAAAAACGCATTTGACTTCAACTCCGGTTTCCATATCAGCGGCGTTGAGGCAAACCGCCCCGATCTGATGGATTCCATCAGCTGCGCACCGATTCCCACCCGCAACGAAGGCGAGCAGCCGCAGTACATCGTCAATAATATGCCGATGGTTGTTTGGAAGAACTCCAAGCATCCTGAAATCTGCAAGGCGTTCATCGAGTCTTTCTATGAGCCGGAAACGTATGTCCCGTTCCTGCACTCTGTACCGGTTGGCATGCTTCCTGCTCTGAAGGAAATCACAAATGATCCGACGTTCCTTGCGGATCCGACGATTCAGAAGTATGAAGCCGAAATGCGTGTGATTAGCGATGCTCTGAGCCACGGCACTTATATTGGTATGGAATATGGTCCCTGCGTCGAGGCTGGCATCCTTGCAAACCAGCGTGTCGTCGAGAATATGTTCCAGGACATCGTCCTGAACGGCACATCTGTTGAAGACGCTGCGGCAGCCGCCAACAAACAGCTGAATGAGTTGTTTGAGGCAGCAGAATAAGATTTTATTGGGGTGACCCAGGAGGCGGGGGCTTCCCCCGCCTCCTCTATCTCTAGCGCAGCAAAGGAGGTCTGCAAAATTGTGAAAAGAAGGCGCACGCTATCATCAAAAGCAAGCAGTTGGCTGTTTATTCTTCCCGCGCTCACCGTGGTTATTTTACTCCTGCTATATCCCGTTACTTCCAGTATCTTCTATAGTCTGACAAACAAAAATCTCATTAAGCCTACTTATCGATTCCTCGGTCTTGATAATTATATTAAAACGTTGACTGATCCGGATTTCTGGACGGCCTTTTGGAACGACCTGAAATGGACCTTTTTCTCTCTGCTGGGGCAGTTAATAGTCGGTTTTACCGGCGCATTGGCGTTGAACCGAATCAAAAAAGGCTCTAGCATTTATCGTACAATCCTGATTATTCCTTGGGCGATTCCATCAATCGTTTTGGCGTTTTCCTGGAAGTGGATTTTGAACGGCGTTTACGGTTTTTTGCCGAATCTTCTGATCAAGCTCGGACTATGCTCAACCGCGCCGGAATTTTTGACTGGAAATCTGGCGTTTGCAACGTTGGTGTTCATCAATATCTGGTTCGGCTCGCCGCTGATCATGGTCAACATCCTGTCAGCGCTGCAAACCGTACCAAAAGATCAGTATGAAGCAGCTCAAATTGATGGTGCAAATACATTCCAGTCTTTCTGGCACATTACAGTTCCGCATATTCGTACTGTTGTTGGATTGTTGGTCGTACTTCGCACGATTTGGATTTTCAATAGCTTTGATATCATTTACTTGATCACCGGCGGCGGCCCGGCAAATAAAACACTGACCGTTCCGATTTATGCATATAACATTGGTTGGGGATTGAAGCAGCTTGGACGATCTTCAGCAGTTACCGTACTGTTGCTGCTCTTCCTGCTGATTGTGTGTGCGCAGTACTTTAGGCTTTTGAACAAGTGGGAGGAGGAGAAGTGATGCACAAGCGTAAACATTTTAGACGCGGTATCTTAGGCGACACGATCTCCTATACCTATCTGACAATTCTTGCTCTTTTGGCAGCGTTTCCGCTGTTTTGGATATTAGTATCTTCTGTAAAGAGCAAGGGCGAACTGACAGCGAATCCCACTGCGATTTTCCCTCAGGTCTTTTCGCTGGAGTATTATAAAATTGTTTTTGAGCAACTAAAGTTCGGCACAAATATTATGAACAGTGTTGTTGTTGCCGGAAGCACAACAATCATTGCTATTCTGATTTCTGCGCTTGGTGCATATGGTGTTGTTCGGTTCTTCCCGAGATTTGGAAAGATCATGACGAGAGTCCTGATCACGACATATATGTTCCCTCCCATCTTGCTTGCGATCCCATATTCGATCATTATGGGCAAAGCAGGGCTGATGAACAGCCGCGTTGGACTGATTATTGTGTATCTTTCGATTTCTGTCCCATATGCGATTTGGCTTTTGGTTGGATTCTTCCAAACAGTCCCGCTTGAAATTGAAGAAGCCGCATACATGGATGGTGCGAACAAGCTTCAAGTATTTAGTCGTGTTGTCTTGCCGATTGTCGCACCCGGTGTAGTTGCCGTGGCAATTTATACATTTATCAACGTATGGAATGAGTTCCTGTTCTCGCTCATTTTGATCAACAGCCGCGACAAAATGACCGTTGCGGTTGGGCTGAAATCACTCATGGGGCAAGAGGTGCTGGACTGGGGCGTTATGATGGCTGCATCTGCACTTGTTGTCATTCCTTCTGTAATTTTCTTCATGCTGATCCAGAAGCGCATTGCTGGCGGTTTGGCACAGGGCTCTATCAAATAAAAGGAGATATTGTTATGAAAACGATTGGATATGCAATTGTCGGTACGGGGTATTTCGGTGCCGAACTTGGTCGTATTATGAAAGAGCAGGAGGGGGCAAAAATTGTTGCAGTTTATGACCCCGAAAATGCTGAGACTGTGGCAAAAGAGCTTGGCTGCGATGTCGAAACGGATTTGGATAAGCTCTGCTCGCGTGATGATGTCGACGCTGTGCTGGTAGCTTCGCCGAACTATCTGCACAAAGAGCCAGTTTTGACAGCAGCACGTCATAAGAAGCACGTCTTCTGTGAAAAGCCAATCGCGCTTTGCTATGCGGACTGCGACGAAATGGTACGCGCCTGCAAAGAAAACGGTGTGATCTTCATGGCAGGCCATGTCATGAACTTCTTCCGCGCGGTACGCCATACAAAGCAGCTGATTGCGGAGGGGAAAATCGGCCGTGTTCTCTATTGCCACTCTGCACGAAACGGCTGGGAAGAGCCGCAGCCGTCCATCAGCTGGAAGAAGATCCGCGCAAAATCCGGTGGTCACCTTTATCACCATATCCACGAGCTGGACTGCATCCAGTTCCTGATGGGACCGGCAACAGAGGTTACCATGACTGGCGGCAATGTTGCGCATAAGGGCGAGCAGTTTGGCGACGAGGACGATATGCTGTTCCTCTTGCTGGAATTTGGAAATGGTACCTATGCTGTCGTGGAATACGGTTCTGCGTTCCACTATCCGGAGCATTATGTACTGATTCAGGGTACAAACGGCTACATTAAAATTGATATGTGCAATGTCGGCATGACCGTCAAAACTGCGGATGGCGAGGAGGAACACTACCTCGTTCACGAAACCAAGGAGGAGGACGACCAGAGAACGCAGATCTATCACAGTACGGAAATGGATGGCGCAATCCAGTATGGTCATCCGGGTAAAAAGCCGCCGCTGTGGCTGCACGGCATCATGAAGAACGAAATGAAATTCTTCAATGGCATCATGCACGGGGATCCGGTGACGGACGAATTCCGTCCGCTTCTGACTGGCGAGGCTGCCCGCGCGGCAATCGCGGCAGCAGACGCTGCAACGCGCTCTCTTCGTGAAGACCGCAAAGTTAAGGTTTCTGAAATCACAGGCTAATTCCTTTCCCTCTATAAATTATAAACATTTTCTGTTCGTCGAACAAATGCATACAGAGTCATTAGAGAAAGGGGCAAACAAATGAAACATACTTTGAAACGTCTATTTAGTATACTTATTGTATCGTGTCTCCTTTTGACTATGTTCCCGTTTTCGGTATTCGCTTCTAGCGCAAATGGCAGCAACATAATAGAAGTCTTATCAAGGGCAAGTAAAACCGGTTTCTATTACAACTTTGACGGCAATACTTCATTTGATGGAAGCCGTATCGTTTCGGGAACAGAACAGGATATTTCGCGCTTAAAAGCCAGCACCCAAGGAACAGTTATTGTTCGATATAGAAGTACGGCATCTACAAATCAAGTCCTATTTGCGGCGGGAAGCTCCACAGAGAAGGACAAATATGGTGCGATTATGGTTAATAATGTTTCTGGGATGAAAATGCAACGAATTGATTTCCCAGGTGGAATGGTCGCAAATCTCCGTGGAACAACTACCGGGTCTGGCTGGCATACCTTTGTTTACAGTGTAGATGCTAGCGACCTTACAAATACACAAGCAAAATCTGTAACAAGCTTTGATGGGAGTACCACTACACAGTTTCCGAATTTCGCCTCGTGGTTCAATTATAATACAGAGGTTAATGATATTCAGTTTTTGAATATTGGTGGTACATCTGGCGCGTTGGCAAACTCGAGTAATAATGCAAATTTTGTAGGAGATATTTCTTTTGTTGCGTTTCTTCCAGAATTTATGTCACAGCAAGAAGCGGCGGCAATCTCCGGAGCAGAATGGCCTATTGGTAATCCCTTGGTATTCTCAAAGCATGACTTGAACATTCAGAGTGACGATGATGCAGTCCACCTTAGTGATGACGTTCTTGAGACTCTAAATAGCGCTGATAACATTACCATATTGGTGAAGTACAAAAACACGACAAATGGACCTGGTTCACTTCTGAGTGTCAGCGATACAAGCAAAAACGATGCACATTTCCACTTGTATCAATCGGGTAACCGTGTTGGATTTGAATTTAGAAATTCTGATTCTCCTAAATATTCTGCTTACTGCACTACGTTCGGTTATGAAGACAATATCGTTGCGTTCAAAGCAGAAAGTGGCGTAGGTTACAAGTTATTTGCAAATGGTCAAAAAGGCGGAGTGACAGCCAAAACAGGTGATGATTACCAATGGCTAGGCGATATTCCGAACTTGACGACAGGTTATATTGGGAAAATGGATCGGCTGATTAGTTCCAGCAGTTATCCATACACAGGTACAATTGATTATATCTATGTCTTCACGGCGGCACTTTCTGACGAACTGCTTCTTGAGCTGACAAGGCCAACGTCCAGGAATGTTTTTTACGAGGGCGATGCTACAAGCTCGACATTCTTCAGAATTCCGTATTTGCTGTACTCTTCAAAGGGGACCTTAGTTGCTGGTTCCGATACAAACTATGGCAGCACTGGCGATTCAGCAGAGAATATTGACTCTGCACTTAGAATCAAGCATCAGGCACTCAGCTATACAGCGAATGATGGTTGGGAAGATGCGATTACGCCAGATTGTCTGCATATGAGTGACTATGCAGATGAATACGGATACAAACAAGGCTCAGCCTCCTTTATTGATGGAGTCATCGTAGAAGATACTGAGTATACAGACAGAATTTTGCTGTTGATAGACGCCTTTGCTTGGAACGGCGGCGGTTTCCAATCACTTAATATCGATGCTTATGGACAAGCGCATGGTGGTGTCGCTCGGAGTATGCCATTCGGTGACGGCTTCTGCACCATTGCGGGGCATAAATATTTCCTGCTCTCCGATCAAAACGTGAAGTCTGGAAATGTTAATATGAACACCGTTCGCAGTCGCTTTAACTACGCTGCTGATATTTATGGCGAGAAGAACGCGGATGGCAGATATAACGTTTATCATTTGCTGGGTACACCGACGGAGTATTCTTCCGACGGAACGACAGTTGATGATAGTAATTTGTCGCTTGGTGAGCTTTCAGAATACAGTCTCGGTGAAAATTATGAACTGTACAAGGGCGGTCAGCTTTTGCATGTTACGCAGCGCAGCTCGGACACACAGGCAGCTTCGCAGTCTGTGCCGATGAAAATTTTCTATGAAGACTCTGAACTGCAAGTTTACAATACCAGTTATATCATGCAGGTTTATTCAGACGATGATGGAGAAACATGGCATACGGACAAGATTATTTCTGGCATGGTCAAGAGAGAAGAGTCTCGGTACTATCTGACTGGACCTGGACATGGTATTCAAATTCAGAATGGTGATCATGCTGGCAGACTGGTTGTTCCAATCTACTATCAGCTTACTGGAGGAAATGGTACGCTGACGAGTGGCGCACGAACGGAAGTTATTTATAGTGATGATGGTGGAAACACTTGGACGCACGGTGACTGCCTTCCTGGAACAGTCGGGCATGAATCTGTTGTTGTAGAACTCCCAAATGGCAATTTGCAGATTTTTATGCGAAATACCAGTGGCAGCGGGGGTAAGATTAAAACCGCGACAAGTCTTGATGGCGGCGAAACATGGATTGATGTTACATCGGGACTTGGCGATAATCTGGCCGGTACGAACAGCCAGTTGTCAGCACTTTCATATAGTGGAACGGTTGTCTCGAAAAAAGATGGACAAGCATATCCTGCAGTTTTGCTGTCAATGGCGTATAACACCTCCAGAACAGATGGGCGCATCTATGTCGGCTTGATCAAAGAAAATGGTCAATACGACAACGGGAGCACGAAGTACTCTATCGACTGGGAATACGTCTATCAGGTTACTGAGGCCAGTGCACTCTTTGCTTACAGTAGTCTAGTTGAACTTGGCGATGGACGAATTGGAATGATCTATGAAGCATCGCCGACCACTTCGTGGGCAGATGGTTTGCGGTATATGTACTATGAAGAATTTACCATGAGTGAACTCACTGCGAATTGACGATTTAAATGTTCAGCGGGCTCTCATTACGAGAGCCCGCTACAACCTAAAAGGAGAATACATAATGGATGAAAAATTAAGAAAATATCAGGGCATTTTCCCGGCGTTTTATGCGTGCTATAACGAAGACGGCAGCGTCAGCGCAGCGCGTGTGAAGCGCTTTGCAGAATACCTTCTGAACAAGGGCGTTACCGGTCTCTACGTCGGCGGCTCGTCCGGTGAATGCATCTACCAGAGTGTAGAAGAACGCAAGGCCATCCTCGAAGCCGTTATGGACGCTGTTGGCGGCAAGCTCGTTGTCATCGCGCACGTCGCTTGTAACAACACCGCCGACAGCTGCGAGCTGGCACGGCACGCCGAAAGCCTCGGCGTTGACGCCATCGCCGCCATCCCGCCGATCTATTTCCATCTGCCGCTGTATGCCATCGCGGACTATTGGAACGCCCTCTCTGCAGCTGCGCCAAATACGGATTTTATCATTTATAATATCCCGCAGCTCGCGGGCGTCGCGCTCAGCACGCAGCTTTTGCAGGAAATGGCTAAGAATCCGCGCGTCATCGGCGTCAAAAACTCGTCTATGCCGACGCAGGACATCCAGATGTGGCGCGATGCGACCGAGCGTGAGCTCGTCGTGTTCAACGGTCCGGACGAGCAGCTGATCTCTGGTCTTGCCATCGGCGCGACCGGCGGCATCGGCGGCACCTACGCCGTCATGCCTGAGCTCTATCTCAAAATCTACGAATGCTATCACGCCGGGCGCATGGAGCTGGCACGCGAAATCCAAAACGAATGCTGCCGCATCATTTATAAGATGTGCAGCTGCCACGGCAATCTCTATGCCGTCATGAAAGAGATTCTGCGCCGAGAGGGTATGGACGTCGGTACCGTGCGCGCACCGCTGCCGAATCTTGTCGCATCCGACATGGACGTTGTTTCCTGTGCGCAGCAGATGATCGAAGAGGCTGTCCAGAAATATGTAAAGGCATAAATCACAGACCTGTTTTTGAATTGTAGCAAGAGGTGCATGTACATGAACGAAATGAGAAAACAGCAATTTACCGAGGCGCATACTTGGGTACGCGCGGAATTGGATCGCTGCGTAAATTTTTGGCTGAAAAACGGCATGGATCCGGAATTCGGCGGCGTCTATACCTGTCTCGACCGAACCGGTAAAATCTATTCCACGGACAAGAGCGTCTGGATGCAGGGGCGGTGCGGCTGGATCTTTGCCCATCTGTGCACAGTCTACGGCACGAAGTCGGAATGGCTCGACGCCAGCCGCAGCTGCCTTGATTTTATGGAGCGTCACTGCTTTAATCACGCCGCAGGCGACCGTATGTATTTTACCGTTACAAAGGACGGTCAGCCGCTGCGGCAGCGCCGGTATTGCTTCTCTGAGGCGTTCTGCGCGATGGCGAACGCGGAATATTACGCCGTCACGGGCGACGAAAGCCGTCTTGCCCGCGCGCGGCAGATGGCAGACCTCTATTGGGATCTCAACCACGGCATGGAAGACCCGGTCGGCATGGGACCCAAAACCATTCCCGAAACGCGCAGCGGCCGCGCCTTCGGCATTCCGATGATCTATCTCAATGTCGCACTCATCCTCATGCGCTGCGACCCGGAGCGCAAGGATGTTTACGCCGCGCGCGCGACGCAGTGCGTCGAGGAAATTTTCAAGTATTTTGTCAAGTTTGATCTTGGCTGTACACTGGAAAATGTCGCTCCGGACGGCACGCCGCGCTTTGACTTCACAGACGGTCGCATCGTCAATCCCGGTCACGACATCGAGGGCGTGTGGTTCCTGCTGGAGTATGCGAAGCAGTTCGGCAAGCCCGAACTCATCGAAAAGGCGCAGACCATCTTCGACAACGCCATCCACGCCGGTTGGGACGAGGAATACGGCGGACTTCTGTACTTTGTCGACGCCAAGGGTCTGCCGCCTGAATCTTATGAGCACGATATGAAGCTCTGGTGGCCGCATAACGAAATCCTCATTTCCTCCATGATGCTCTACCGCGACACTGGAAACGAGCAGGATCTCGACTGGTTCTTCAAGACGCTCGATTACTGCCAAAAGCATTTCTCCGATCCGGCCTACGGCGAATGGTACGGCTATCTGCGCCGCGACGGGCTTCCTACCATGCCCCCTACCAAGGGCAGCACGTTCAAAGGACCGTTCCATCTGCCGCGCTGCCTCATGCAGCTCGACCAGATGATGACAGAGCTCGAGGCGCGCGCATGAACCGGAAGGAGGCAGTATGAACTATCTTGGAATCGATTACTCTGTTAAGAATATGCCCGCGCTCGATCCGGGGTTCATTCCCTTCGGCATCTGGGCGAAGGCGTATCTGCAAGAAGCGGATCGCCCGTTCCGGATCGCTGTCGAACGCGATCACGGCAAGATCACCGTCTATGAGACGTGCCTGCGCGGCGAAGCTTTCGCTGCCGCGAACATAAGATTTGCCGAGCGATTGGTCAAAATGCTTCTCTGGTCAGTTGGCGGCTTCCGTATCTATCTTCAGGGCAACGATACGATCGCCGCGCACATCCGCGACGCTTACTGCCCCGGCGGTGCACGGGAATTTGACGCGGGCTTCGAGTTTGATATGTTCGAGCGCCCCCTGGAGGTCATCATCTGCTCTGAGGACGATTTTCCCACCGCCAATGAGCAGCCCATCCGCGTCGGCGGTCACACAAACGGCTGCCGCATCGGCTTCGATGCCGGCGGTTCCGACCGCAAAGTCTCCGCCGTCATCGACGGCAAGACCGTCTACTCCGAAGAGGTCGTCTGGCACCCGAAAACCAGCGCCGACCCGCAGTATCAGTTTGACGGCATCGTTGCGGCCTTTCAGACCGCAGCCTCCAAAATGCCGCGCGTCGACGGCATTGGCGTTTCCTCCGCCGGTACCTTCGTCGGCAATGCACCGATGGTGTCCTCCCTGTTTATCAAGGTCCCGCGTGAACGCCGCGAGGAGGTCAAAACGATCTATGACCGCGCTGCGAAGGAGATCGGCGATGTACCCATCGTCGTTGCCAACGACGGCGACGTGACTGCACTGGCAGGCTATATGAGCCTTGGCACGGGCTGCGTCATGGGTCTTGCGATGGGCACGAGCGAAGCTGTCGGTTACGTCGACGCCGAGGGAAATATTCTCGGCTGGTTCAACGAGCTGGCCTTTGCACCGGTCGATCTGAATGAACACGCCATGCGCGATGAGTGGTCCGGCGATCTCGGCGTCGGCTGCAAATATTTCTCGCAGGACGCGGTCGCAAAGCTCGCGCCCGCCGCAGGCATCGCGCTGTCTGAGCATCTCACACCCGCTGAAAAGCTCAAGGAAGTGCAGAAGCTGGCGGAAGGGGGCAATCCCTATGCGCTGGCGATCTTCGATTCCATCGGCGTATATCTGGCACATACGCTCAGCCTCTATGAGATGTTCTATGACATCCGGAATCTGCTCGTCCTCGGACGCGTGGCTTCCGGCATCGGCGGCGAGCGCATCGTGTCCGAATGCCAGCGTGTACTGAACGAGGAATATCCAGAGCTTTCGCGGAAGCTGCGCGTCATGCTGCCGGATGAAAACTTCCGCCGTGTCGGTCAGTCAATGGCGGCGGCCAGCTTGCCGGATATCCGCTGAGCGCACCGGAAAGGAGTCAATTTATGTTACATCTGAATCTGATCCGGGTGAGATCACCCGAGGAAATGGCCCGCGCTGCGGCAGATATGTTTGAAGATCTCATCCGGGCAAAACCAGCGTGCGTATTAGGGCTTGCTACCGGCTCGACGCCGCTGCCCCTCTACCGCGAGCTGATTGCACGCGAGCAGGGAGGAAAAATCGACTTTTCGCGCGTGCGTTCGGCAAATCTGGACGAGTACAAAGGGTTAGCGCCCAACCAGCCACAGAGCTACCGCCGCTTCATGCATGAAAATCTGTTCGACCATATTTCCATCAAGCCCGAAAATACCATCGTCCCGGACGGTTTGGCAGCCGACATCCCTGCCATGTGCGAAGCTTATGAGCATCAGATCGAGGACTGGGGCGGCGTGGACATTCAGCTGCTCGGTCTCGGCCACGACGGGCATATCGGCTTTAACGAACCCTGCGACCATTTTCCGGTCATGACGCATGAGGTAAAGCTCACTGAAATGACGCGCGAGGCGAATAAACGCTTCTTTGATTCACTGGAAGACGTTCCGACCTCCGCCATCACAATGGGCATCGGCACGGTCATGTCCGCGCGGAAGATCTTAATGATCGTCACCGGTGCAGATAAGGCGGAGATCCTCCATCAGGTCTTCTTCGGATCGGTCAAGCCCGAGGTCCCCGGCTCCATTCTGCAGTTCCATCCCGACGTGACCGTGATCTGCGACGAAGCGGCGGCAAGGTTTGTGGAGGAATGATATGCTTTTTAAGAATGCCAATATTTTCGTGGGCGGTCAGTTCCAACATGGCTCCTTCCGCGTAGAAAACGGAAGATTCGCTGAAATTTTGACCACCGTCCCTGCGGAGGACGGCATTGATCTGAACAACCAGTATGTCATCCCCGGATTGGTCGATGTCCACAACCACGGCAACTCCGGCGCGGACTTTTCAGACGGCGACTATGACGGTCTTGTGAAAATGGCGCGTTATCTCGCGCAAAACGGCGTGACGAGCTTCGCGCCAGCGTCCATGACGCTGCCCTACGACGTGCTGGAGGCGGCGTACAAAACGGCTGTGCAGCTTAAAAAGGCGCAGCCGGAGGGCTGCGCACGTCTCATGGGGATTCAGATGGAAGGACCTTTCTTCTCCGAAAAGAAAAAGGGCGCGCAGAACGGCGCGTACCTGAGAGAGCCGGACTTTGCTGCATTCAAACGGCTTTATGACGTCTCCGAGAGTCTTCTCCGCATCGCGGATGTGGCAGCGGAGCTGCCGGGTGCAGTGGAATTTACCGAAAAAGCGTCCAAGCTCTGCACGGTCTCCGTCGCGCATACGGACTGCACCTACGAAGAAGCCAGCGCGGTCTTTGACGCGGGTGCGTCCCATCTGACGCACCTGTATAACGCCATGCCGGGCATCCACCACCGCAAGCCCGGCCCCATTGGCGCGGGCAGCGAACGCGAAAACGTCGTCGCGGAGCTGATCTGTGACGGCCAGCACATCCACCCGAGCGCGGTGCGGATGGCGTTTAGGCTGTTTCCGGGACGCATTTGCCTGATCTCCGACGCGCTGCGCTGCTGCGGAATGCCGGATGGGCAGTACACCCTCGGCGGACAGGACGTGTTTCTGTATGGCGGCGTAGCGAAGCTCGCAGACGGCACGCTGGCCGGTTCGGCCACGAATCTTTACGACTGTATGCGCAAGGCGGTCGAATTTGGCATCCCGAAGGAGCAGGCGATTTTGTCTGCGACGCTCATTCCCGCGCGGGAAATTGGACGCGAGAAAGAGATCGGCTCCATCGAATCCAGCAAGCTGGCTGACTTCGTTGTTTGCGACGAGGAGCTGAGCCTTGCCATGGTGTTTATGGGTGGAAAACAGATTTGTGAATAAAGGGAATGCCGCATGAAATATGAGCTTCTACATTTAAAGCAATTTTTTCCGAACCTTGGGACTCAAAGCGGCGATCCGCTTGTTAAGGTATATCTTCCGGATAATTTAACGGAAATGGGACGCGATGATGAGCAGCATCCTTGCCTGATCGTTTGCCCCGGCGGAGCCTATGAGTTTTGCAGTCAGCGGGAGGCCGAGCCGATCGCATTTCACTTCCTGCCGGAAGGATTCAACGTGTTTGTCCTGTTGTACTCTGTTGCACCGCATCACTATCCGGCACAACAGTGCGAGGTGGCAGCCCTGATAGAACTGATCAATCAAAACGCGGATATATGGCACTGTGACACAGGTCGAATTGTGCTTATGGGTTTCTCAGCAGGCGGGCATCTTGCCGCGCAGTACGCAACGTCATATGATTCCAGCGCGATTCGTGCAGTAATTCCGAACAGCAAGCCGGTGCAAGCGACAGTCCTGGGTTATCCGGTGATTACGGCAGATCCGAAATGGACGCACCAGATCAGTATGACTGCGTTAACAGGAAAAGCGCATTGTTCACCAGAGGAGCTTTATCTATTTTCTTGTGAGAAGCACGTTCGCGCAGATACGCCGCCAACATTTATATGGCACACAGCGGAAGATGAATGCGTCCCGGTGATGAACAGCCTGCTATATGCGCAAGCACTTGCAGCGAATCATGTTCCGTTTGAGCTCCATGTTTTCCCGCAGGGAGAACACGGGCTTTCAACAAGCGACCGGCAAACGATCCACAACGCCGGAGAGGTGCATCAATACGACCACATATGGCTGGATTGCGTCAAGAGCTGGTTGAACGTTACGTTGAAACGCTAAATCCGTGAGTATTCTCGCGGATGCCACTATGCTGCCATATCGTGCGCCACCAACGCTGCGTAATAGCTGCTCATCGTGCTTGGTGCGTTGAACAGCGCAGCTAGCAGATATTGCCGGATATTCCGAATCCTCGTTGTATTCTGCTTCAGGCAGTCCATGACAAAGCGGATATGATCGCTGTTCAGCTTCAGCAGCTTTGACCGTACGACCTCGGCTGGGTAATCGCTGCCTGCAACGCGAATTCGGCTGCGGGTGCTGCGCCATCTGCATGAGAACACACTCTCTGCGTCTGATCTGAGCCGCATTCAGAACGCGCTGACGTTTCTCTCGCCGCTCTGCCGCGATACCCGCGAAGCCCACAAAGACATGATGGGTGTGACATTAAAAACCGATGCTCTGCTGAGAGCCAGCCGATAAACGACCACCCGCTGCGTTGCAGCGGGTGTTTTGCTTTCTCGCGTCCCAGTATCGCCAATACGCCGTGGTTTCGTCCTGGAGTGGGATGGGGGGCTTGCCTGCAGTCTTAACGTCTGAAATGCCGCACAGCCGGCTAACGCGCTGGCATCTGTGCTTGGAGTGTGTATTCGGCATAACCAACAAAAACGCCGGTCGAAATTCTACACTTTGCCGAGGACAAAAAAGAGCCGCTTTCCCGAAAAATTCTCGGAAAAGCGGCTCAAAACGCCTTGGGTAAAGGTACAGGTCCATCGAATTTGCTAAAGCCCATTTTGGTATCTTTTTGTCACGCCTCTAAAAATGGGCGCAAAAAAGCCCGGAAGTCGTTGAAACTTCTAGGCTTTTCGCAGCGGCATCTTTTTTGGTGCAGCTTGATGGCAAGCAGCACCCTTTTAGATTCCCCGACCTAAGATCTCTTGAAATCTCAAGGGTTTTCGTTTTTTTACACGTCAGAACCAGATGATCTCAAAGGCTTGAGCTGAACCAAAATAGATACTTACCTCTTGTTGCTTTCATTAGCTACATTTTACGCTGCTCAATATTGCGTCCCCCAGTAGTCAAATAAGTAATGATAGAAGTTTCCTTTCAGCGGCGCGTTCCGGCAGCGACGGATTCGTCAGCTGGTCTCACACTTGATCCACCTCTGGCAGTGGGATATTTGATGTACTTGCCTGTATGCAGCAGAGTCCGACCGTCAAAGCCCCAATCGATGTATCCGCGATGCGGAGCATAGCCGCCATAATTTATAATGCGCAACAGTCTGTCGCTCTTTTGAATGTCTTGAAAGCGGCGCAACCTGCGGCGACCTTTGCTTCTCAGATGTGTATCAGACGATTCATTCTCCACGAGCTTGTCGATCTTTTCTATTAATTCGCTTTCGGTCATAAGCCCTCCCGCTCGGTACGACACGTGTTACCGGCGATATCCCGTACCAGCTTCCGCGCTGTTTGCTGTGAAATTCTTTCTGCGCCCGCTTGCTCTGCTTTTTCAGCGGTACTGTATTGGTCATACTTTATCTCCCCAATCTTACATTTGAATTACAAAGTGCGGTTTAATCTTGCGTCCGGCTGCTGTCTCTGATATTTTGTAATATCACGATCTTAAAGGAGGCAAGCAAAATGGACATGAAGACATACCCCGTGATCGATCTTGTCGCTACGGGAAACAACATCCGCCGTCTGCGCATGGAGAGCGGCCTGACCGTCCGGGAGCTGCAAAGCTACTTCGGCTTTGAAGAACCCCGCGC
>OGLG01000845.1_pt1 | contig 21304 bp, 23 predicted proteins | sample 1572621 | NCBI WGS metagenome assembly OGLG01 (sample SAMEA2581912, study PRJEB24529) | metagenome | biome: Human gut stool | place: China | collected 2011 | reverse complement strand
GGCCGCCGTTCCTCGCGGCATCCCACTCATGCAGCAGCGTGTCGCGGCCGTTTTCGGTACAGAACTCGCGCAGGCTCTTCCCCATTCTTTCACATCCCGTATAGGACGGAATCCGTATTCCGTTCTTCGCTTTGCTGCCAAAAGCGGAAAAAGCAGATAGGAGCTACCTCAAAAACAGCTGGAAGAGCCGAGAAAGCGGAAAATTTGCGTATAAAAGCTCGAGTCTCAAAAACACATCGTTTTGAGACTGACTTTTCTATGCGCTCGAGCCGTTACCTATTGATTTTGAGCGACGATTATGTTATATTTTCAGCAGAAAACGACACAAATACGATGTACACCGAGATATAATTTAGACGGAATACGGATTCTGTCCTAACTGACCAATCCCAGCCGCTCCAGCTGCCGCTGGTGCTCCGCGCCGCTCTCAATGAGATAGATGCGCGTCGTCTCGATGGAGCTGTGGCCGAGCATATCCGCGAGCTTCACAATATCGTGATACACACGATAGTACGCTGTAGCAAACAGGTGGCGCAAATTGTGCGGAAACACCTTCGACGGCGCGACGCCCGCCTTTTGGCATAGGCGCTTCATTGCACTCCATATCTGCCGCCGGTCCATACTCCTCCCGCCCGTGGTGAGAAAGATCTCTCCGTGGGCGATTTTTTGCTTCCTGGCATATTTCAGCAACTTGCGGCAGAGCTTCGCGGGCAGCAGGATCGTCCGAATTTTCCCTTTCAACGAAACCTCGGCACGGCCTTGACTGGCGGCCTCGACGGTAAGGTATTTGACCTCGCCCACGCGGATGCCGGTCGCACAGATGCTCTCCATCAGCAGCGCAAGACGGGCATCGCCGGTGCTCTCCGCGGCGGCGAGCAGACGGTCATACTCCGCGCGCGTCAGCTCGCGCTCGGGAGCGCGAAAAATGCGGCGCTGGACCTTGAGGAACCTCGCGCGGCAATCCTCCCAGCCGAGGAAGCGGAACAAGCCGTTCAGCGCGGCAAGCGCGGTGTTGACGGTGGATGGGGCCTGCCGCCGCTCGGCCAGATGTGCCTTCCATTCGGTCACGGCTTCTTTTGTGACTGCCGCGCCGTCCAGCCATACGGCAAAGGCGCGGACGCTGCGCAGATATTTCTCCCGCGTTGCCACGGCGTGCTCGTCCTCCTTCAGCTTGCGGTCGTAAGCCTCGACCATGGCCACTGTGATTTTCCGCTCGTTCATAATCTACCTCCTGCAAATGATTTGTGCTTATTTTACCTTGCAGGAGATAGGCTATGCGGTTTTACGTCCCACGGTGGGATTTATTTATAGGCCCAACTCGTCGATCCTGGTCATCGTCAGGGCATAGGGATCAAGGTTGAAAACGGGCTTATGCTGATTCATGGCATAGAAGAGCGCGTGGTCCTCGGTGCGGCCTGTCGGCAGAGCTTCCGTGTCAAAGACCGTCAGCATCATGTCCGCAAGGTCGATGATCCGCTTGTAGGCCAACAGCTGTGCACCGGTCTGCGGAAATGGGACGGCATACTCCGTGCGCGTGCAGTTCTCCAGCATCTTAAAATACCGCTCCCGCAGATACGGTGCCCATTTGGTGGATTGCTCCTCATGCGGCGCGGTGCAGAAGAGCTTCATGTCGCGATCCCTCTCCATCAGGACATTGATCTGCTCAGCGGCATAAAGGCCGATGCCGTGGTCACAGGCCGTATAGAACTGTGTTACATCCTGCTGCCGCAGCTCCATGATTTTCTGCAAAAGCTCCTGTTTCATGGCAATGCAATATTCGTCATCTTCATCGAAGCCCCATTTGAAGCAGATCGTGTTCTGGCCGAAAATCGCACAACGATAGTTCTTCATAACGGTTCCTTCTCTCTATTTGTATCCTCTACCAATTCCATCATGTGCTTTCTTTTAATATAATATTGCTTACTAATTAAATCAATAGCTTTCTATTGAGTACAGAAAGAAATAATAGGAAACGGTATAATTGCTTATCATCGGAAAGGCAGGACACCGTATGAGCAAAGAAGTTTCCTTCAAAAATCGTGACCGTTTCGTACAGCTTGGGATCGCTATCGCGGCGCTTCGAAAAATGCGTGGCTTATCTCAGGAGAAGTTGGCGGAAAGAGCCGGCGTCAGCCGCTCCCTTATCAGCACGATCGAAGCGCCGAACATGGCCCACGGGTTCTCTCTGGATGTATTCTTTGATATTGCCGATGCGTTGGAGGTCGATCCTGCCGATCTTATCAATGCCTCTGTATTCTCGGATCGGATCTTGAAATCAAAGTAAGCTCCAAAATGCGTCCCACGGTGGGACGCATTTTTCGACGATTTGTGTCTGCGCCCATGACGGTTCAATTTTCACTTTGCCATATTGTGGGCATAATCACAATTACAATTTGTTGCAGTAATCCCAACTTCATGCGGCGGCACTGCTCCTCGTCCTCGTCGAAGCTCCATTTGAAACGCATTGTATTTTGCCCGAAAATAGCACACCGCAGATTTTCATTCATTTCCATCTACCACACGCTGCGTTGTTATCCAATGGCTTACACTTTGTATTCTATTAGCGGCTTTTTGACATGTCAAGAAGAATGTAAGCTATTAGAGAACAAATAATATGCTGTAAGCATACGGGCGGAGATGAGAAGATGGATAAGAAACTTCTTGGCAAGCGGATCAACACGGCGAGAAAGGAAAAAGGATGGACAGGTGAGCGTTTGTCGGAAGAGTGCAGCATCACCGCGACCTATCTCCGCCAAATCGAATCTGGCGCGAAGCTGCCGAGCCTGCCGGTATTCGTTTCGATATGCGCGGCACTGAAAGTTTCTCCCGCTTATCTCCTCGCAGATTCCTTGACCTATCCGGAAGCGCAGGACATGGATACTCTCTTGGAGCTTTGTCAAAAGGCCACACCAAAGCAAATGAACATGATAACCGCGATGATCCGCAGCGCGTTAGAAGCTGCGGGGGAATGAAAAACCTGTCTCAAATTGAGACAACTTTTGTCATTTTTCGACGGCGCAGAATACAAAAACAGGGCGGGGACGATCAGCGTCCCCGCCCTTGATAGTAGGCAGAATGTGGGTATACAGGAAGTCAGAGCTTGTGCTATAATGATGATGCGAGAATATGTTTTGCGGAGTGTGATTCGATGGATCGGGAAGAGCTGAGACAATTCGTATTGAGCAACTACAGCGCAGAGCCGGACCGCCCGTGGCTCAACCATCCCTGCTTTGAGGTGTTCCGTCACAGCAATAACCAAAAGTGGTTTGCCTTGGTAATGGACCTGCCGAAAAGCAAGCTCGGCTTGCCGAGCGCGGATATGATAGATGTCGTCAACCTCAAGTGCGATCCCATTCTGGTCGGATCGCTTCAGGGCGATGCCGGTATCTTTCCCGCGTATCACATGAGCAAGGCGAATTGGATCACGGTCGCTCTGGACGGCAGTGTGCCGGACGAAAAGCTCAAGGTGCTGCTGGATCTGAGTTACGAGCTGACGGCGACAAAGATAAGGAAGAGATAAAACCGAATTTACAGGGGCGTCACCGTTATGATTAGAAAATTACGAAAAACGGATATAGATAAAGTTGCAGATATATGGTTAGCCACCAATCTAAAAGCACATTCTTTTATCCCTGCACAATATTGGAAAAGCAATTTCGAATTAGTGAAAGAACTGTTATTACAGGCAACTGCCTATGTCTATGAGGATAAGCAAGAAATACAGGGCTTTGTAGGGCTAAACGATGAATATATTGAGGGTATTTTTGTTTCTGGCGAAATGCAATCACAGGGTATAGGTAAAGCCCTGTTGAATTATGCGAAGGATAAACGGAACAAATTACTTTTGAACGTATACCAAAAAAATGCGCGGGCAATATCCTTTTATCAAAGAGAAGGATTTGAAATTCTGCATAGTGGTTTAGATGAGGCTACTGGGGAAAAAGATCATGTAATGGTATGGCGGCAGAAATAGAAATTCCGATTTGCCGCGCCAAATAAAAAAGCCCCTTTTGGGGCCTATAACAGCAAAAAAAGATGAGCCTTGACTACCAACCGAAGCAGTCAAGGCTCATCCTTGGTTCTTGGTATCTAACATCAATTTAACCTCGCTTTCCTGAGTTGATGGGGTTAGCTGTTCATTGGACTCACCCTTTCTGTATCTATAAGATAGCATAAGAAAACAAAGAAATCAATGCAAGAAACAAACAGCTTTTCTTTCAGAAATATGTTTATTGCAATGAAATTAGGTACAGGCGTGCAAGATTGGATTGACACCTCTGCATAATTGCTGTATCATAGAATTGTTGAGGGCTTTTACAGCGTATGTGAAGGCCCTCAATCATTTGTATAGTATATGGGATGACCGACCGCAGCAAAGCCTTCCTTTCCGGTAATAACCACGTTGTTGTATCTGCTGGCGCAATGCACGATCTGAATGCTGCCGTTCTTGTCCCAGCCTGCCACGATGCCGACGTGTTCATCGTCGGGGTAAAAGGCGAGGTCCCCAATCTGTGCATTCTCCCAACGGACCGGCGTACAGTAGCTATGCTGCATAGTCGCGCCCCCACCATGGCCGATGATGTAGCTGCCGTTGGTCGCATTGTAAAAGGCCCAGTCCACAAAACCAGAGCAGTCTAAACCGTATGGTCGGTAGGTACCGGCGGTAGAGCTGCCGTCCGCTGTGACCTTGGCAAGCTGCCCCCAGCGGTTATCCCAGCCGAACACAAGACTTTTGCCGCCCCAAAAGTAATTGACTTTTCCGACGAGGGACAGCGCCCGTTCCACCACAGCGCGACGCTCTTCACTCAATTCCTTTGGCAGTGCGCGCAGCAGAGAAATAGCGTCGGCATTCGTGATCGTCAGGCTCTTCGCAAGAGAGGCCAACGCAGTCCGGTCCGATAGCAGCTCGTCGAGGGCATCGTTCTGATATGCCGTGAACCGGTAGGCCGTGCGCATGGCGTTGGCAGTCTGCGGCGTGACCGTGATATGAAGGATGTATTCCGTCCAGCCATCCTCATCATTGGTCCCTTCGTGATAAATTTCTTCAACCTCTGTCGTGATCTCTGTCATATCCCAAAAGACAGACTTGAGCTTACTCATTCGGTCAGCGTCCAGCGTGGCAACATCCACACCGTTCTGCTCATCCCCTGCAAAGCGGCAAGCAAACACGGCCAGAATCTCCGGCCAGTCCGCTTGCCGTCCGTGAAGCACAACGCCATCATAGCCGGTTTGCAGCTCCTCCAGCTTTTCATTAAAGTCTGCATTGACCTGCGCCACCGCCTCGGAGACAGATACCGTGCCGTGAGCACTGCGCTCGGCGGCAAAGAACAGTCCGAACGGCGAGCTGGCCACTGCTGCAACAGCGATCACAATAACGAGCGTAGCGACAAGCGGAACAGCTCCGACCGCCGCAGCCAGTGCAGAAACAACCGCAGCCAATGCCCTTGCCACTGCTGCGCCCGCTCGCTTGGAAAATACCGCTACGGTCTTTGCCGTTTTCTTCGCTCGTTCTGTGGCCTGCTGGCCTGCCGCTCCCATCCGCCTATTCTCGAAAGGCTGCCGTATCACCTGCGGCCTGCCGCCTTTCCGCGCCGGTATCGTCACAGGCCGGTTCTGCTTTGGCTCTGTTGACGGTTTCACGGCAGATCCCGCTTGGCAGCTCCGAACCTTTGGAGATTGCTTTGCGGGCATTTCCTTGTCCGCGTGCCGCTCTCGCACGCTCGGCGTCCCAGCGTCCACTTTGTGATTCTCCCCGCGGTATTGCTCTGCCATTTCTTCGCCATTCGGATGCGTCCGTACCGCAGTGCGACGGTTCCCCCGCACACTGCCGTTTTGCTCAAATTTCTCGCGGAGCGGGTTTCCCCTCTGCCGAAAGGCGGTACTGCGCGGGCGGCGCGGAGGGGAAACGCTCTCGATCAATTCATTGGCAATATAGTCGGCCGCGCTGGTGATCTCCTCTGTCGCCTGCTCGGTCGCGTTCTTTTCATCCGGCGCGCGAAGCTCTGCCTGCCTGCGGTACTTCTCGGCCATAACTCGCGCGGCCTGCTTCGGAGATAACGGCGTCGTATGCTTTGCCTTTGGCTTCCCCATCTTCGGCTTCTCTCTTATTTCGGGCAAGTCCCATTCCCCCTTTCCGGAAAAAGCTGTCTCAATTTGAGACAACTTTCGACAAGTTGTTTATCGGTCATTCGGCTTTGTCGTCATAAGACGATAGAGCTGCGTATCCTGCGGGAATTGATTCTTGAACGGGATCATCGTATTGCCGGACTTGATAAGCCCGCAGCCCGCCTCTGCCGTCCTTACCGCACTCGCCTGCGTGTCGGAAATGTCAAGCAACGGCTTTAGGAGCTTTAGATCGGCAGGGGATTGCTTCAGAATAATAAGGAACTCGCTGTTGCCGAACAGGAAACGGGCCGTCTCATTCGTCAGGCACTTCTCCGCGTTCTGAATAAGGCCGGTCGGCAGACCGCCGTACTTACGGAAGTTGAGCCAGGACCTTTCCAAAAAGCTGCTGCTGTATTCACTGGCAAAAAAGAGCCTGATCTCATCAATGAGTATCCATGTCCGCTTGCCCTTTTGCCGGTTGGCGGTCACACGATTGACGATGGCATCGAGCATGACAAGCATTCCGACGGACCGGAGTTGCTTCCCCAGCTCCAATATATCAAAGCAGAGAATGCGGCTGGACAGGTCCACGTTTGTCTGGTGAGCAAAGATGTTCAGGCTTCCCTTTGTGAACAGCTCCAGCGCAAGGGCAATACTCTGCGCCTCCTGCTCCGGCTGCTCAAGCAGCACGGCATGAAGGTCACGCAGCGTAGGCGGATCACCGGCATAGTCGCGCAGGTAGTCCTGATAGACCAATGCCACACATCGGTCAAGGATGGACTTCTCCTGCGGGCCGAGCCTGCCGCTCCCCATCAGCTCGTCGCAGAGGGACAGCACAAATTCGGACTTGAGCATCACGGGATCGTCCTCACCGGCATAGTCGGCATTGATCGCCATAGCGTTGATATGATTTGGGCTGTTGGCGGATACCTTCAGAACCGTACCGCCGAGGGCGCGGACGAGCGGCGCATACTCTCCGTCCGGATCGACGATCAGAATATCGTCCTCCGGTGAGGCCAGCGCGATATTGATGACCTCGCCCTTTGCGGCCATTGACTTTCCGCTGCCCGATACACCAGCAATAAAGCCGCCGCCATTCAAAAGCTGCTTGCGATTGCACAGGATAAGATTATGCGTCACGCTGTTGATGCCGTAATAGATACCGCCAGCGTCTTGAATATCCTGCACGCGAAACGGCATCAGAGCCGAAGCGCTTTCCGTTGTCAGGGTGCGAATGGCCTTAATGCGGCGCAGGCCGTAGGGCAGCACCGTATTCAATCCATCCTCCTGCTGGTAGCGCAGAACAGCAAATTGACAGAGATATTTACGACCTACGGACAAAAGCGTTTCGGTGTCGGCGTCCAGCTGCTCCAGCGTGTCCGCGATATGGACGAGCGTGACATTGGCAAAGATCATGCGCTGGTCGCGTGTACTCAGGTCGTCTAAAAACTCCTTGGTTTCCCCGCGAAGCTGCTCCAGCTCGTAGGGGATGCTTGCGGAGAAATTGTTGTTAGCGTTCTGCTTTTGCTGCCATCGTGTAATGTCGGATTCGATCCCTAAAATGCGGGACTGTATCTCCTGCACGGCTTCATCGGTCGGGATTGGGAGAAGGTCGATGGACAGCATGAGGTCACGGGAAAAGTCGGATAGCTCGGAGATCATGCTGTCTTTGATGTAGCTTGCATATTCGCGCAGGAACAGAACGCGCCCGACCTTGCCGCCCATTTCAAAATGGCCGGACTTGAAGCACAGCCCGTCAGGGCAGATATAATCCTTAAAGTCATGTCCCTTACGCATCGTCTCTGTGAGGTCAAGGCGGAAGAACTGCTCCTCCCCAGGACGAAAGGCATTGTGCAGGATACGAAGCCGTTCGTAGTTGTTCAGGGCCTTGGCCGTGCTGTCCAGACCGCTCAGGCTCTTTTCAAGGTCAGCATCCACGCGCACGAAAAAGGCGCGAGCCTCATCAATGTCTTTTCGGCACACAGAGATGGTAATATACTTGTCCTGTAAGAGATTGTTGCTCTCGTCGGCCTTATCCGTCAGCATGGCGTTATACTCATGCCGGTACTCGTCCAGCCTGTCCCCGCGCTCACAAAGGAGCACCGTGCGCCGAAAATCTGCCATATCCATGCGCCGGTTATTGATTGTGATTTTAGTTGTTGCGTCTGTCGGCAGTGAGTTAAGGACGGCAGCATAAGCAAGGAACATCTTTTCCTGATCCTCATGCGATGCGACAGCATAGTTAATGTCGGTGATCTGCCACGTCTTACTATACTTATTTCCAACCTTCCAGATGCCGCCCTTATAAATTCGGTGTATGGGGATGCTCTGCTGGACGCTGCGGGGAACACGAAAGGTTTCCCGTTCACTGCGATTGGCTGCAATCAATGTCTTAATCATGGTCGTACTTCTCCTTGTCATGCAGGGCATCCTGATAGATGCTCCTCGCTTCAAATTTTCGCGGTGCAGCACAAAGCAGCTGCGATTTAATGACGGCCCATAGAAAGGCTTCCAGCGTCAGGCCGTTGTACTGAAAGAAGCCTGCGGCCGCGAGTGGCCCGCGGCCAAAATGCAGACCCAGCTTGCCGTCTCACGGCCAAGGGTATCCTTCAATGCGAAGTAAACGCCGATTGCTGCACACACGGCAAGCAGCGCGCAAAGGAACTGGCGTGTACTCAAGCCGAAGAATATCGTTTCCTTGTGCCGCCGTACTTCTTTCGGGATTTTGATTTCCATATTCGATCCTCCACAAATGAAAAACCCATCTCAATTTGAGACAGGTTTCGACGTGTCGATTTGATTTTTTGACAGCCTTTTCAGGCTATGAGATAATATAAGTATCACAAAAGGGGGTGTCTGAAATGACCGCATTACAACAAATAGTCCTTGCCTTTCTTGCTCTTGTCGCCATACTGGTATGCCTGAAGCTCACGCTGCGTCTGCTTGCGAAGCTCCATATTCTGCCGGTGCTGCTCTACTTGGTAGTCGGCCTTGCGGTCTTTCCCGCATGGGTGGCGCAGCACTCTGTTGCATATTACGGAATCCTCGCGGTATTGGTCCTGTTGGTCCTCGCGTCATGGCTCGGTCCGGTAGTACGGGATATACGGATGGAGCGCCGCGCACAGCGGCTCCTTTTGGACGAGCTGGAGCAAGCACGGAAAGAAGGTCATAGCATCAGTTCATTCGAGCTGCACAGCGGTATTCCCATCGCGCACTACGATGAATAACGAAAAAGGCGGGCTGATGCCCGCCTTTCCTTATGCTCCGATTATCCCGCAAAGGGAATAAACTCGATCTTCATTTTCATGCCCATCCCCTGTGCGAGACGTTGCAGTGTCCGCAGAGACGGATTTGCACTGCCGGTTTCCAGTTTGCTGATGTCGGACTGTGCGATGCCAGTCTTGTCGGCAAGCTGTTTCTGTGTCAAACCGGCCGCCTTGCGCGCGTCGATCATGGCCTGAATGACCGAAAACTCTGGCTCCAGCGCATCGTATTCCGCTTTCAGCGCAGGGCCTTTGAGCTGTTCCGTAAGAAAATCACTATACTTACTCATGCTGCCCGTCCTTCCTGCCGAGGTACTCGGCCCGATAGCGTTTCGCCCGCGCAATCTCCGCAGGCGGCGTCTTTACTGTTTTCTTGACAAATCCATTGGTCAGGATCACTCGCTTACCGACCATGAAGAAATAGAGCACTCTTGTTATATCTGAGCCGACTTTTGCCCGCAGCTCAAAGATGCCATCGTCAAGCGGTTTAGAGTGCGGCTCACGCAGCTCGACACCGTTGACGGCAAGCAGGTCAATGGTTCGGAGCATCTTAGCTCGCATCTTCACATCAAGGCTGAGAAGAAATTCCTTTGCAGGCTCCGTCCCATCCTCCAAATCATAAAAGATTACTTCATAGCTCTGCATCTTCGCAGCACCTTCCCTTGACATGGGATTTATCCTATATTTAGTATATGGGTTAAATCCTATATTGTCAAGACCTTTCTTATTTTATGAAATCTTGTATTTTCATATTCGCTTACAAGTCTGTCTACACGCCGAACATCTCTTTGGCGATGCGGTCTGCGCCCTTGACGAGCGAGAGCAGGACCAGCATATTGAAAATACTTTCAGCGATATAATTCCAGCTCATGCTGACGGCTGACAGGGACGTATCAATGACTGGCTCGCTGCCAGAGGCAAAGGCCGTGAAGATCAGGCAGGCCAGCACGATTATGACACCCTCCATACATACGCCAATGTAGGACTTAATAAAAGCCAGTCCTGCAAAGCTCGTTTCCTCACCGGCGAATGCCGCAAGCGGGAGAGGCGCCAATGCAGTGAACATATACAAGCGAAAGAAACGTCCATACACGGTCATAATCAAAATAAAGGACATAGCCGTAATGAAGAGATTCCCCAGCAGCGAGACAAGCCATAGGGGGATGCTTTGTAAAAAGCCTACGTCCTCAATCGCTGTGATGATCTCCTCCGGAAGCGTCACGCTGGCAGCGCTCATTGCTCCGATCCGGCCCATCACCGTTTGCACGATGCCGCCACAGATGGAGAAAATAGCCGTCATAATATCCATAGCATAGGGCAGTGCGGCGGTCAGGAGCACCGCACGTCGCAAGCAGCACACGCTTTCAAAATGCCAAAAGCCGCGCAAGCGGCTTTTGGTGGTGTTTTCCCCTTGGCCGCCGCATAATTTGACGGGCGTTTCCAGTCAAGACCCGACCAGTCCGCAGACTGGTCGGCTCGCGGAAAATGCGTAAGCATTTTCCGGCCTTGACGGAAAGGAGCGGCAAATTATACTCCCCCGCAGGGGAAAACACCGCCGTTTCTCTGCTCAGCGTGTCATACGCTGTGTCGGATAACGCGAGCGCTGAGGGCTTTCCAATCCACGCTCGATACTGCCCGAAATCTGCTTACTCATTTCCTGAATGCAGTTCAGACCGCTCTTGCGCTCCTCCGGTTCCCAGCCTTCGTAAAGCTCTTGCAGCCTGCTCAGGTCCGGCAGCTCTCGTTCGATGCCGAAATGCTTACAGAGAATATACGATACGCTCTGCGCGTCCAAATCGTACAGCTCGTGCGCATAGTTCACATTGCCGCCCTTTGCATGAAAACGGGAATGTGCGACCTCTGCGGCGATGGCTGCGAAGGCTTCATGATCGGGGTAGTTGGGATTGATGTTCAACTCCATTCGTTCGTCGTCGTAGTAGGCAGGCATTTCCATCTCTTTATTGATGGCGAGTGGTGCGGCAGAGAAGTTCAGCAGACGCTTTGTTGCTTCCTCCATCGCTTTGCTGCCATCCTCTAATGTAATTTGCTTGATAGGTCTGCCTGCGGTTTGGGTAACGTCGTAGGCGTCGGCAAGGAGATATCCCTTGCCAGTCGGTGAGCGCGCGAAGATTTTTACGCTGTTTTTCACTTCGCTGTCCAGAATGCTGCGCCCTGCGAGCTTCCACCTCTCGCGTGTGCCGATCACAGTGGCCTCCGGTTTGAGTAGCATAACAAGGGCGAGGTTGCCGGCGCTGTAGGTTGGGTTGTTGCCCTGCAAGTCGAGGTACAAGCCGTAGGCTTCGGGATTGCTGGTGATCTCATTGATACCGGCAGTCTGCATAGCCGATGTGTTGTCGCGCTCGGCCTGCATCTGTTCCCGCCACTGGGTATCATTGGCGGTCTTATCATTGACAAGCTGTTCCAAAAAATTAGACATGATAGAGGGTCCTTTCCTATTTTATTATCGCGGTGGTATGGTGCGCGGTGTGTGCTGCTTTCCGGTTTCACGCATGGATTCCGATGCAGCTTTCAGCGCGGCGAGACGGCCTTTTACAGACGCCTTTTCAGTAGTCGTATCCGTCTGCATTTGCAGCCTGTTCGTCGAGGTATTCCCGCGCTCGTTCGAGGAGTGCTCTTGCGGAGCGCGGGGGACGGCTTTTTTTGTGGTCGCCGCGTCTCTGCTCGGTGCGACATAGCCCATACGCTCCATCATGCGATTGACCTGTGAAACGTAATCAATGTTTGTGATGAGGTCGATAGTGCCATCATCGAGCTTTGTATCTCTGACACCGGCAAACAAAACGCCGTACTGCTTCGCATACCGCCTAAACTCGTCCATGTCCTCGGCGCGGATGCGGAAAACTTTCAACTCCTTGCCCTCGCGCAGCAAATTCGCCATGCTGGTTTTCCCCATCAGCTTTTTATGGTTGCGGGCAAGGGCAAATAAAAAGGCAGCAAGGTTCTTGCTCCCTGCTGCCATAAGACGAATGCTTGCCTCGGTCAGTTGGATTCCTTCGCGGATCATCAGGTCAGCGGCTTCGGTGCCTTCCATCTGCTTTCCCCCTTTCTTTTTCAATCTCTTCCTGTGGATGTTTGGTGCGGGATGCTATGATTTGCTCCCGCAGCTTTGGAATATCACTTTCCATGCGCGTACATAGCTTCAGTTCGCGTCGCAGCTGCCGCAGCCGTTCCGTGATCGCTGCGATTTGCGCATCTGCATCTTCCCCTCCGGCCCTACGCCACCGATAGAGGGTGGCCCGCCTTTCCACCAGTGCGTCAATTTCCGTCTGGAGTGCGTCATATTGCATGGATAATTGTTCTACCGTTTCGATGTGGTTTTTCTGCAAATATAAAAACTGCTCCTGATAGCGGTCAAGCTGCAACAGCTCTCGCCGGATGGCATAGGGAACAGCGCGCCGCTTGCAGTGCTTTTGTGGCCCGCGCAAAAGGAGAAGATATTTAATGTAGAGCGCATGAAATCCGGTCAAAGTATGATGCCTATGGATTTTGCCATGCGTAATATGATACCGCCTTTGTGCCTTATGTAGCGGCTCATTCTCCGTCACAGAGAACTTATTAACGGTAGGTGCTTGGGAAATACGCTGCTTCAGGTCCGCTTCGCTGTATCCGCTGCCGAGACTGTCTAAACGGATAAACCGTTGGCCGTTCGGCATACGGACAGCCGTGTGCTTCACATTCGGCCCCGCTTTGACGGCGTAACCCATGCGGCGAAGCTGCATCAAGAGGGCGGGATAGCTGGGAGCGGACAGCAGCGCGGCGTCGAGGTCAGCCCGCACGCTGTCGCGCAGCGTGGCCTTACCCTTTCGGGCAGCCTCCCACTCGTTACGCTCTACAGAGCCTTTTGCCGTTTCGCTCGGCGCGATGATGGACAGGCCGTGCTCACGGCAGATCGCATCAGACGTACCGCGAATGCCGACGCCATTCTTGCCGTAATAATCACGGAGTCGGTCTAAATACATCCTGCCATCCAAAAAGGACACAGCGTTAAAAACGATGTGGTTATGAAGATGCGCCTTGTCCAAATGCGTTGTAACGATGACTTCGTAGCGTTTGCTCAAAAGCCGGTGTGCAAACTCCACGCCGACCGCGTGAGCTTCATCGGGAGTAACTTCCCCAGGCGCAAAGGACTGGATGATATGATACCCTTTCCGCTTGCGGTACTCTTTGCCCCACCTCTGCTTTGTTGCCAGCATATCCTCGTAGGCCCGTGCCTTGTCGCAGTTGATTGCGCTTTCATAACAGGTCCGTTCCGTCTTGACCTGATTCATCGCATAGTCGATCGCTGCCTCCAATGCGGTCTTTTCCTCGTTCTGCACATAGTCTAAGCACTTGTCCAGTCGATTGCTGATAACGAGGATTTTGGTGTAGGCCATTAAAAGCTGTCCTTTACGAGCCGCCACGCCTGACGCACAAGATGGAGTGCTTCGTCGATCTCACCTTCGGAAACGTCCTTCTTTGCATTTACGGCGTGTGCGATTTGGTTGACGTTATTGCCGATGGCGGATAGCTCCCGCAACAGTGCGGCATAAGTATCGGGCGGGCGTGGTCGGAGATTTGTGCCAACGATCAGCTTTCGGAGCAGCGGTTCCTTTTTTAGTCCAGTGATCTCGGCCTGTTTGCACAGACGCTGGTACTCCGTCTCGGTCAGGCGAAGTGTCAGCTTTTTATAGGTCGTTCGCAAAAGCTCGCCTCCTTTACGCAAAAAAGCCGTCTCAATTTGAGACAGCTTTTGAAATGATGTGGGGTTTTAGGGGGTATCCCCTAACCAGCGGAATTTTGCCGTCAAAATTCCATGCTGGCGCGGACAGCAGCGCCATAGGCGCGCTGTCCGTTCTGTCGGTGCTATGGTGAGATGTGTTACATTGTCAGTTCCACATCATTGATGACCTCGTTACCCCAAACATCCCAGCCATCAGCTTTCTGACGGGCAAATAACTCAATACGCGGCACATCCCCCATAAGTCTCTCGATTCGTTCCCTTACCTCATCCGGCTTTTTACTGTGTTCTTCCACATGAGAAATAATGACCTGATGGACGTCCTTCGCTTGTCGCTTCGGATGGCCCCTAACAGCAAGTAAGCAAATCTCCGCGTTGGCGCGTGTCCAATGCCCCATTCCCCAAAAGAGCGTATCCGATACTCGGTTGAGCTTTACCCATACAAAGGCAACGGTGCGAAAGCTAAATCCCCATGCTTTCATCACGCCCCATGCTTCGTGAAGCATAGGAAATGTGATCCAGAGAAACAATGCGCAGTCCTTTGCCGCCAACTGACTTACCGGCAGTGCTTTGATGTCCTCAAGATTCATTGTCGGATAGTGTGCATCGGCAGCGCCCCCACCAGACCACACCTTATATTTCCATGGTGGATCAGCATATATAACGGTGTATTTCTTTTCTATCATCTAAAGTGTCTCCTGCTTTTTATATCGGGAAAATGACCGCCGCAGAACATCATCGGGAATGGCCCCGCTTTTTGTTCTTATCGGCGCTCCTAATGTTTTTTGCCTTTGGTTTATCGGACGGGTCGGTTAAAATCTTTGATACTGGTTCTTTTGGGAGCGGCCCGTCAGCCTTGGCAGGTTGTTCTTTTCCTGCAAGGTCGTCTATCGTGAGGTAACTCATCAGATCGTCCAGCACGTTTTGGTCCGGCTGTGTCTGCTCCATGCGATAGGTCGGGAGCAAATGCCCATTTACGCTGAATAAGCGTTTGCCGCTCTTAGGGATGGGCGGCGACAGCTCCATGAACAGACGCGCGTAGAAGTCTGCCCGTCCCTGAATGTACCGCTGTGCAGCGTCCTTGCTGTCGTACTTTTTGCCGCGCTGCCCGTCAAGCTGCGTATCGCCGTAGTAACGATTGCTGTTAGGCTGGCGTGGTGCATTATAGCTCAAATTCCATGAAACGATCCACAATACCGGTATAGACTTCTTTGACTTGGCGTCGTATACGGTTTTCTCGTCGATACGATAGCTCATACGATAGACACGGTTGCTGATCTCCCATGCGTTCTTGCCGGTCTTTTTCCATTCGTTATTTGTGTGCTTAACTTCGGGCGTCCGCACATATTCCAATGCGCATTCAAGAAGCATGGTATTGGCCCCCTGCACCTCCCACTCGCTGATCGCGCCTTTGAGCTTTTGGAAAATAGCGGTTTCCTTACTCTTGCTCTCGTTGATACGGCTCTCTAACTCCGACCTCGATAGAGCAACCAGTTCCGTCAAGTCAGCCTTGCTTTCATCGAAAGAAATCTCGTGTCGGAATTTGATGCACTTTCCGGTTTCCAGTTCGTCCTGATAGCTATAAACCCGATAAAACTTATCTTCGGCCACGTTCATCACCTCCTGTCCGGCCTATGCTGTGTTTTTTCGGTTCCCACCCCTTTTGATAGCGATGTTCCATCCAAATGACCTTGCGCAGTTCCGCCTCGCTTTCGGGGCAATAGCGCACGCGGCAGGTCGAATCCAGCTCATAGGCAAAAGGCTCTCTCCGCGCCTGAAACTCTGCATAGGGGATCGTGGTCATACGTCCCGAACGCAGGCAAAGCTCAATTTCCTTGGTAGGGAGTGCGTTTTGTTCTACTCGCTTTGCCTGCGCTGGGTATTCCAGTTTTATTACACTGCCGAATAAACGCCCGTCCCGCAGGCTCTCCACGACAATGCGGTACGCCTCAATTTCATTCGGATTCATATAGAGATAGTGCGTCCAGATTGCGTGTGCAGAGGTTTCTTTCAGAAATGCACTGCGCTCCAGTACGCACCACGTCCCACTGGGCCGCGCCATCCAGTAAAATACGCGATTCTCTATATCATGCTCTGAAACAGCATCCCGCAGCTTCGCTCTGTCATACTCAAAATCCTGTCGATAGTGCCTGACAACACGCGCGGTCACGCTTTCCAAAAAAGGCAGTAATTCCACGTCTCGCTTTAGCCGGTCACGGTATCCGTGCGCTTGCCATCTTTATACTCATACGCCGGCGCAACATCCACCAACAGCTTCTTTGTCCCCAGCGAGGCGGGGTCGATCCGAAGATCGCGAATATTCAACATGGGTAATACCTGTTCCTTTCATAAGTGTACCGTGCAGCGTTGATCGGACGCCGCTGGGTTGGTAGGAATGAAGCAATCCAGATTGCAGGGATAGAATAACAAAAGGCGGAGGACAATACTTATTCCGCAATGGAATAACTTTTGTCCTCTGCCTCACCTTTACAGATTGCAGTCCGGCAGCGCCGGAAAGCCTTTCGCTATTAAATAATCATCTGCCTCGTTCAAGACTGCTTGCAATTCTTCGTTTGATACACCTCTGTAATTCTGTTCTGCTTGTGAGTAAAGCCGGATCAGCTCCAAATAACATTGGTGGACAGGCTTTGCCGGGGAAAACGCTCTTTCACACCTTGCCAAATAATCTACGGCTTCATCCTCGTTCAATCTCAGAACTAGACAGAGGCTCACCAGCGTTTCCACAGGGACGTTTTGAATGGTTTCGTTCACGATCTTATTTAACCTTGATTGACTCATTCTCGCACAAACGGACAGCTTGTTTTGAGATAGTCCTACTCTGCGTGCATAATAATCTGTGTATAGCCCGAATGAGGCTGTATCGCTTAATTCAGATGGCCTCGGTCTGGAAGAACAGAACAAGGAAGTTCCATTCCGTTCCTAAAGTCACGCAAACCTTTGTTTTCTTCATTTGTTGGCCCAACCGCCGGAGGTGCTGAGTATGCGGGGAAAAAGGGGATTGCTGTAAGTGCTGGGAAAAGAGCAGCAAATCACCATACGCACCACCTCCTGCGATGGGTATTGCCCCTCCGGCAGCAGGCCAACTTATACCATCATATTTTCAAAAAGGATAGAAAAAAGCACGGCTTTCTTCAAAGTCGTACTTCATTGATCTAATAGTCCAAGGACTACTATTCTCATACACTTTTTCTTGGAAAAGGGCACACTTCCCCCTTTCCCCAAAATCAGTCAAGGTATCACTGGCGTTACACAGCCTGCGTGAGCCGTGCCCTCGTGTGACAGCGGGCTTGGTTCGCCTCATCCTGCGGATCATGCAGAAACGCTAACGCCGCCCATCGCCCACAGGACAAGCGCTTCACATTTGGCTCAAAGTGTGTACCCGCAAACGGCAATGCCGGTCACAAGTACAGCCAATTCGGGAAAATACCGGTTTCAGACTTGTCCGGCGCATAGGCAGGGTTCGCCTCCCCCGCACGCCTGACAGCTTACTTCCTCTCATTAAGGTCATTTCAGCGAGAATATGCCGAATGACAATTCCACCCTATCACGCATGGCCAATCTACAATTCCCGGATGCACTCATGTCCCGTCATGATGCCGGGGAGCAGGCCGTCGCGCACCAAAAGCTGTTCCCGTGTCCGCTCTGCCGCTCCATGATCCGAAACAGCAGGGCTTTCACGCAGCCTTTGATGAGGAAAGTATAGCAGGTTCCATCGTACCCGTCAAGTATTGGGAGAGAAAGGGCAAGCGCCCGAGCAATGCTCGGGCGCTTGCGGGTGATTCTAATGTGCTTGGATTAGAGGACCTTTGTGCCGTCAATCGTGACAGACAGATGCTCGGAATCCATGCTGTTCTTATTGGCCCACAGCTTGGAGCCGGTATTCGTACCATTGGAGTTAATGGCAAAGCCTGTAACAACCTCGGAATCGGAGATGACAACAGTAAAGTTGTTGTGCTTTCCGTAATTTGCTTCTCCAATCTCAATAGCAGCCTTACCGGCAGTGCCGTTGTTGCGGTCGTTGAATCTGCACCCGGTCACCGTGAGATTCGTTGTCTTCTCCTCACCAAAGAGCAGGATTGCTTTGCCGTTGGTGTTGAAGGTGCAGCCCTCAAACTTCACGTCCGTGCCGCCCCAGGTCCAGATGGAATACTGGTTGGCCATCTCATTCTCAAAGGTGCAGTCAATGAAGGTTGCCTTGCCATAGAGGGTAGTAACACCCTTGATGGTGCAGTTTCTGTAAATCAGCTCGTCACAGACGATGCCGTCATAAGTACCTGTACCGTTCTCAACCGTGACATTCTCGAACGTGAAGGTAGACCCACGCTGATAATTGAGATGATTCGCGCCCTCGGCTTTAGCAGCGTTCTTTGCCACATCCACCGTCTGCGTGCCGTCACCGACGATGGTGACCTTACGGCTCTTATCGCCCTCGTGTGCAAGGCCGTTATTCAGTTCAAAGGTCGATTTCGACGGCAGCGCGAGCTTGACGTCTTTCACGACGTTGCCTTCGGCATCCTTGCTTTCGGTAATAACCTTGTTGATGGTTTCAGCCGTTGCATTCTGTGGAAGATGAGTTACGCCGTTGACGGTGACAATGCAGCGGGACTCGATTTCACCGATATCCTCAGTTGCGACAGTCGTGCCGGAGAACGTGTTGCCGCTGCATTCGCCGACAGTCGCGTTCCAGTTGCCGACGATTTTACCGATAACGAAGTTGTTCTTGCCTGCAACCAAATTCTCACCCTTGACCGTCACACCGGTCAGGACGTTACCGGTAACATAAGTGGGGACATCGTTGCTGTTGCAGATATAGCCGATAATGCCGCCGACCTTATAGCGACCGGACACGGTGCAGTTCTCGACCTTACAGTTGGCCACGCTGCCATAGTTATAGCCAACGATGGCGCCGGTGTACTTGCCGCCGGTGACGGAGGAATTGCGGACGGTCACATTTGTGATGTCAGCGTTGGCATCGGAGGACACGATACCGACGGCGTTCTCAGTACCATTGGGAGCATTTACTTTAACATTCTCAACAACGAGGTTGGAGATGCCACGGTTTCCGCCAACGAACAGGCCGGTGTTGTCGGTACCGTTATAATTGATGGTCACGCTGCTGATTTTGTGGTCTTGGCCGTCAAAGTCGAAGTCTTTCATATTGCCAAAGCCGTTTTCCAGCGTGATATTTTCAAGGTCAATGTCAGCGTTCAGCACGATGTGCCGGGCGCAAGCGCCGCCGTACCAGATACAGGTATGATCCCAATGGCTGTGATCTGCAAGGCAAGCTTCATGCGCCGCCGCCGGGTTGAGCTTATAGGCAAAGTAGAGCAGCGCTTCCTTGTCCTTGATGGTGATGGTGCCTGTATTGCCATTGTTACTATTGAAATCGCCGTTAGTATATTCCTGAATCAAAAGACCGGAGGGCACAACGGACGCATCCTCGGGATACTCGTTCCAAGTCATTTTGCTGACGGTCCAAACGCCGCTGCCAGCAGAAGTTTCCACGGACTTATAGTCCGGCGCGAGGAAAGTGCCGCCCTTATTGTCGTCGCCGTTTTTAGGGTCGTTGCCATAGAATGTGCCGCCGGTGATGACAATGCTGGTAACAGGTTTACCATTCTGCACGTTCAGCGTCAGAGGCTTCAGGCTTGAATTGTAGGTGTATGTTCCCTCTGCGCTGTTTTTGAATGTACCGCCCTTGATGGTGATGACAGGCTCGTTCGCGTTCTCGCTGGTGCCCACATAAACCGTGGCTTCCTTGTTGGACTTGTTGATGAACGTGCCGTTCTCGATATCGATGCTTCCGGTGCGCGCCCAAATGGCGATGTTTTCATCGTTCGTGGACGAGGAAGTGTCCACCGTACCGTTGCCGGTAATGGTCAACTTGCCGTTGCCGTCGTTCACGATGGCAACGTCCGCCGTCGAAGTGATTTTCTTCTCAGCGAGGTCAATGGTAATGTTCTTATTGCCGGTGACCACGATGCGCTCGTCGGGCGTGATATCCTGCGTCAGCTTCACGGTGTCACCGTTCTTGGCCGCGGCAAGAGCAGCGGCGAGAGTCGTGTAATAGGTATACGTGCCGTCGGCCGCCTTCACAGACGCGACAGACGCAGCGGTCTGCGCCGCGCCGCAGACCGTGCACTTGCCATTTTCGCCGTTATGGTTATGCGCTTCGGGAGAAAGCGCGCTGTCGTTGGCATAGCACTTACCGGTGTGGGTGCCGTCGCCGTTATCGGTGTAAACATAGCTGTGGCTATGACCGCCGCCGGAGGAACTGCCGGAGCCGGTAGTGGTCTTGGGGACGATGTAGGTCTGGTCGTCGGAGACGGACTTACCGTTGACGGTCAGGCCGGTCGCGCCGTCCGCGACCACGATTTTGGTGCCCTCGGGCGCGCCGGTGATTTTGACGTTCTTGGCGACGACGAGCACGATGCCCTTGCCGTCAGCCTTGACGGTCGCGCCCGCCTCGTCAGCATAGGTGTCGATGGCGCGGTCAAGGATGGTGACGGTGGCTGCGCGGGTGATGTTGTCCTGCGGGGCAAGCTCGTCAGCCGTCACACCGCCCACGATACCGGCCTCGATCATCGCGGCCACCATGCCCTGCGCGTAGGGTGCGACCTTTGCCGCGTCGGTGTACTTGGTCAGGTCGGGCTCGCGGATCGGCTCGATGCCGAGCGCACGACCGAGCATGACGATAGCGCGCTCGCGGGAGATGGGCGCGTCGGGCGTCACCGTGCCGTCGCCGTTGCCGTTGAGGATACCGGCAGCCGCGCAGCGGTTGATGGCATCATAGTACCAGGCATCCGCCGTGTTGTCGGTGAAGCCCGCGTCCTTCGCGGCGGGCAGCTTCAGCAGCTTTGCGAGGATGGTCGCGAGCTGCGCGCAGGTGAGCTGACCGTTGGGGTCAAACTGACCGTTGCTGCCCTGGATGATTCCGTAGGCGCTCCAGCGTTCGATGGAGCTTTCGGCCCAGTGGCCTGCGGTGTCGCCGTAGGTCGGTTCGACCGCTCCTGTGCCGACCGTGAGCAGACTAACTGTCATGGCGAACACAAGAATGAGGGATAAGATTTTGCGTTTCATTTTGGTCCTCCTAATGTATTTTTTCCGCGGCTCCCCGCGGTTTGGGCACTTATTTCACCGGCTCTGCCGGAGATTCACTTAGAATCGCTGTGCATTG
>OGLG01000840.1_pt1 | contig 21432 bp, 14 predicted proteins | sample 1572621 | NCBI WGS metagenome assembly OGLG01 (sample SAMEA2581912, study PRJEB24529) | metagenome | biome: Human gut stool | place: China | collected 2011 | reverse complement strand
CCGCGAAAGGCACACAAGAGAGGCTTTCCGGTAAATTTTCGACCTCCGACGAAGTTGACCGCCTTACTTTTATCCATCCGGAAGAAAATCCGGTAAAAATTCGCGGCCTCGACAAACCTTCCAGGCCGAAAACGGATTTACCCTGCAACCGTGGGATCTTCGAACACCATTGCCAATCGACGGACGGCCCCGTGAATCCGATTACGTCCCGGTCTTCATCCGCAAGCCTGAAAACGGCAACCGCTACGGCTTCGTCTTCGGCATCGACCAGGAAGGCATGATCGGCGCCGCCCGGATTCGGATATACTGGTAACCACAATCCCCCCTCCGTTCCACAAAAACAGCCACCCTCATTTCCGAAGGTGGCTGTTTCGCATTGCGGGACGTCGTTATACCAGCCCCGAGAATCCCATGAAGGCCATGGCGAGGATACCGGCCGTGATCAGCGCGATAGGCACGCCCCTGAAAGCCTTGGGCACGTCCTCGAATTCGAGCCTCTCGCGGATACCGGCGAAAAGCACCAGCGCCAGGGCGAATCCCAGTGCCGTAGCCACCGAGTAGGTGACGCTCTGCAAAAGGTTTAACTCTTTCTGGATCATCAGGATCGCCACGCCCAGCACGGCGCAGTTGGTCGTGATGAGCGGCAGGAAGATACCGAGCGCCTGGTAGAGCGACGGCGAGAGCTTTTTCAACATGATCTCGACCATCTGCACCAACGCCGCGATCACCAGGATGAAGACGATCGTCTGCATGTATTGGATCTGCAACGGATCAAGGATATAAGTCTGGATCGACCACGCCACGAGCGCCGTGAGCGCCATGACGAAGGTTACGGCCGCTCCCATGCCCATCGAAGTCTCGACCTTGGAGGATACGCCCAGGAAGGGGCAGATGCCGAGGAACTGAGCCAACACGACGTTGTTGACGAAGATGGCTCCGATGACGATTGCAAAGTATGTTATCTGCTCCATGACTATTTCTTGGCTAATTTGTTAAATACGACCATCAGATACCCCAGCACGAGGAATCCGCCGGGCGCCAGCACGAATACGAGCGGCATGTAGTCGGCCGTACCGAGCGAATAGCCGAACACGGCGCCGCTGCCCAGCAGTTCGCGGATCGTGCCGATGACCGTGAGCGACAGCGTGAAGCCCAGGCCGATGCCCAGACCGTCCAGCGCCGAATCGAAGGCATTGTTCTTCGAGGCGAAGGCCTCTGCACGGCCCAGAATGATGCAGTTCACGACAATGAGCGGGATGAAGACGCCCAACGTGGCGTACAACGCCGGCACGAAGGCCTGCATGAGCATCTGCACGATGGTCACGAACGACGCGATCACCACGATGAAGGCCGGAATGCGCACCTTGTCGGGAATGAAGTTCTTGATGAGCGAAATGACGATGTTCGACAAGATCAGCACCGCCATCGTGGCCACGCCCATGCCGAATCCGTTGGCGGCACTGGTCGTCGTACCCAGCGTGGGGCACATGCCGAGCACCAGCACGAAGGTGGGATTCTCCTTGACGATCCCTTTGAGGATCAGTTGCAGTTTATTCATTATCTCCTCCTTTCTGAGCGTTATCGCCCGTTTGTGCGGTCGCACCCGCAGCCGAATCGGCCGCGGCCGCAGCATCGCCGCCCGTCGCCGTAGCCCCCGAAGCCGTATCGGAAGCGGCTTCCGCAATCTGCTTGTAGGCGGCATAGGCGCGCGCCATGGCGTCGACGTAGGCTCGCGACGAAATCGTGGCGGCCGTCAGCGCATCCACGTCGCCGCCGTCCTTCTTCACGGCGAGCTTCATCTCGCCCGGATTGCGGCCCTCGAAACTGGCGAAGAGCGGGTTGCCCTCGTCGGCCATCTTCGTTCCCAGGCCCGGCGTCTCGTTCTGTTCCAACACGTTGACATTGAGCACACGTCCCGTGGCGTCGAACCCTACCACCATGCGGATCATGCCGCTGAAACCGTTCTTGCTCGCCGTCTCCACGGCATAGCCCACGACCGCCTCGCCCGAACGTGCCGTATGCACCGCAACGGGCAGTTCGTCGAGCGTCAGCTCCGTCGTCTCGGTCCGGTCGAAAGACGGCAGCACGGCGCGCAGCGCGGATTGGGTCGCAGCAGCCTTGGCCTCGGCGATCGGCCCGACGGTAATCATATTGACATAGCCTACCCCCGCCGACGCGACGAGCGTGATCGTGAAGAGCACGGCTACCATGTTCACAAGTGTACTTTTCATCGTCGTCCTCCTACTTTTTGGCGCCGAAACGCTTGGGTTTGACAGATCGATTGATAAGGGGCACGGTGGCGTTCATCACCAGAATCGCAAACGACATGCCCTCGGGATAGGCGCCCCACAGGCGGATGCACATCGTGATGACGCCGATCCCCACGGCGTAGATCACACCGCCGCGCACGGTCATCGGCGAGGTGGAGTAATCGGTGGCCATGAAGACCGCACCCAGAATGGCGCCGCCCGCCAGCACGTGGAAAGCGGGAAACTCGTAGAGCAGGCTGCCCGTCCAACCGCGGCCGAGAGCCACGAAAAAGGCGAACAGGGCCATGGTGGCCAGAATCGTCACCGGAACATGCCACGTGATGACCCGACGCCACAGCAGATAGACGAAACCCGCCAGCAGCGCCAGCGCAGCCACTTCGCCCAGCGAGCCGGGAATCGACCCGAAGAGCATGTCCTGATAGTCGATCGCCGAGGCCGACACCGCCCCGAACTTGACCGCCGCCAGCGGCGTAGCACCCGAAAAGGCATCGGCCACGGCACCGGCCGGCTGCGGGAACGACGTCATCTGGGCAGGATAGGCGATCAGCAGGAAGACACGCCCGACCAGCGCGGGGTTGAACGGGTTCTTGCCCAGACCGCCGAAGGTCATCTTGCCGATGGCGATGGCCACGAAAGCGCCGATCACGACGATCCACCACGGAATCGACGCCGGAAGGTTGAAGGCCAGCAGCACGCCGGTCACCACCGCCGAGAGGTTTCCCACAGTCGGAGCGCCGCGCAGCATGAACCGCTGGATCAGATACTCGAACACGACGCAGCACACCACCGACAGCGCCGTAACGCCCAGCACGCTCCAACCGAAGAGCAGCGCCGAGACGACCAGCGCGGGCAGCAGCGCGATCACCACGTCGCGCATGATCTTCGTCGTGGACTCCGCACTGTGGACATGCGGCGACGGCGCGACAAAAAATTGATTTGCCATAGATTATCCGTTTTTGTTTTCTTCGTTCTATTTTTTCGGAGCGTTGGCCGCCGCACGGGCGCGAATCAGCCCCATGACCCGCTGCTTGCCCAACCGGATGTAGTCCAGCAGCGGCAGGTCGGCCGGACAGGTGAACTGGCAGCATCCGCATTCGATGCACGAGGTGACCTCCTCGCCTTCGAGACGCTCCCACAACTGTTTGCGCGAGAGTTTCGAGAGCAGATAGGGTTCCAGCCCCATCGGGCAGGCCTGCACGCATTTGGCGCATTTGATGCAGGCGCTCTCCGCGCCGCGCTGCGCCTCGGCGCCGCCGAGCACCGTAATGCCCGAACAGCCCTTCGTGACGGGCGACGACAGGTCGACCATCGCGCGTCCCATCATCGGGCCGCCGTTGAGCACCTTCACGTCGCCTTCGGGCAGACCGCCCGCCGCCTCGACGAGCGACGCGATCGGCGTACCCATGCGCACCAGATAGTTCGACGGCGTCTTCATGCCCTTGCCCGTCACCGTCACGATCCGCTCGACGAGCGGCTTGCGCTTCTGCACGGCCTCGTAGACGGCCACCGTCGTCGAAGCGTTGCATACCACGGCGCCCACGTCGATCGGAAGCGCGGGCGGAGGCGGCACCTCACGGCCCGTCACGGCGGCGATCAGGAGGAGGGTCCGGTGTCGCATCGCCGTCACTTTTTGCCGAGTTCGGTGATCCGGAATTCATAGCTGCCCTTCGCCGGAGCGTCGGGCGGCGAGGCGAGGTTGATCCGCCGCAGGCTCGGACCCCACACGCCGGAGAACCTCCGGTCGGTGAGTTCCATCACGTCGACCGAGGCTTTCAGCGACGCCGGGAAGGTCATCTTCACGACCAGCCCCTCGTCGCAGAGAATCAGCAGTTCCCCATCGGGCAGCGTCCGCCCTTGGTGCGTTCCGCCCGGCAGGACGACCGATCCCTTGACCAGGAAATGCTCCACGTCCGGCTGCGTCCGCGCGTCGAGCGCGAACGAGTCGGTGATCGTCACCGAGGGTGCGCCCTTCGGGGCGAGACGGTAGGTCCTGACCCACTTCCGGCATCCCGACTCCGGCGGATAGGCGTCGGCCAGATCGAGCGAGAACATCCCCTTGGAGAGGTCGCACGACGTGTTTTTCGACCGGTACTGCGCGCCGGCGGGCTGGGCGGCGCCGTTGATCATCGGCAGGTTGTGCCAGTCGCACTGCATCGACCAGATCTTGTAGCGGTCGTGGTTGAACGTCTGCTTGGTGTAGGTCCCCACGCCGGCGTCCACGAGCACCGGGATGTCCCGGACATAGACGACGCAGCTCCCTACGTCGTTGTGGTTGTGGCTCTCGTTGTTGTAGCCGCCCTTCGCTCCGAGAAACCATCCCGAAGGATTGCGCATGAAGCACATTTCGGTCTCGGGATACCACGTGGCCGGGGGTACGCCGCGCCGCAGGTTGCGGCGCACCTCCGCCGGAGCGGTTTCGGCCGCAAGGCGGTTCAGCGAATCCGCGGCCTCGCGGATCAGCGGGTTGAACCGCACCGTTTCGAGCGCCCGGTAGGCGTCGTTGCCCGTGATGACGGGGTTTCGGAATTTTCCGCTCGCGGGGTCGGCCAGGCAGTAGAGCGCGAAATCGGTCATCTCCCTGCTGCCCACCGCATGGCCGTAATTCCAGATCAGTTCGCTGGGGTTGTTCAGCCTGGCTCCGGCGTCGGCGAAGTTGACGACGTAGCCGTTGCCGATGTAGGAGCGGGAGACGAACTCGCCCATTTTCCGGATGCGTTCGTTGCCGAACAGCGAGAATGCGCCGTCCGAGGCGTCGTACAGGATCTGGAGGTAGTCGTAGACCTTCCCGGCCGCCGCGCCCCAGTAGGCGGGGCCTTCCTCGCAGGCCCCGTCCTTCTGGATGTAGTTGAGGAACAGGTCCATGGATTGGACCGACTGGGCCACGGCCCGGTCGAGCCGCTCCTGGTCCTTCTCCATCAGCAGGAAGCACAGGATCACGTCCGAATTGCACCACGGGGTCCAGTTGTTGAGCATTGATCCCCTGGACGCCAGTCCCAGCCACCAGTTGGCGCGCCGTTGTCCGGGATCGAGGTACGGGTCGAGGATGTTTCGCCGGACGGCGTTCTCCGTGGCGACCGAGATGGAGGGGTCGAGTTTGTCGAATTCCCGGTGGAAGAAGTGATAGGCGATGGAGACGATGGAGCCGTAACGCCCCGATGCGAGGTCGATGAGCTGTTCGCGGGCGTCGGGAAGCGACCGCTTGCTCCGCTGCCGCCCCTGGTGCGCCGAGAGCACCCACGAAGGCTGCTGCGCGGCCAGCCAGACGCCGTTGGCGAGCTGGTCGATGAACCGTCCCTTCCCTTCGGCCAGTTCGGCCAGGATCAGGGCGATCATCGCGCCGCGGTTGGCCCCTTCGGGCCTCTCCATGGCCTGCCGGTCGCCCGTCCGCTCGAAGGCGAGGTAGGCGCTGGCGGGGATGTGCTGCCATTGGTAGTCGAGCAGCTGCTCGCCCCGCCGGATGACTTTCCCGGCGTCGGGACCGAAGAGCGCGGCCCAGCCCGCACGGTCTTCGTAGGCGGGGAACGGGAACCATGCTTTCCCCGCTGCGAAGGATTCGGCGACGCCCGGTTTCGAATATTCGGCCTGCAATAGGTTCAGACCGTCGTTGCCGGCGGCGGCCCGGATCAGGGCCGCGACCGACAGGAGGATCGACAGAAGGGTTGTTTTCATCGTTTTCGGTTTATTCGTTCGGGGAGAGGGTCACGGTGAAGGTGTCCGTCTGGCCGGAGGTCACCTTGGCCTCGAAGCCGGCTTCGTAGTAGCCCGCGTTGCTCGCGTCGTACGATTCGCCGACGGTGGACCAGGTCTTGAGGGTGACCTTGGCGTTGTTCTGGCTGGTCACCTTGAGGTAGAGTTTTTTCGACGCGCCCTGCAATACGATCCGGTTGCCCTCGACGGTCGGTATGGCTCGCGTGACCATCGTCCACCGTACGTCGGCCGCCTTGTTGTATTTGGCCTTGACGATGTCCTTCACCACGAGGTCCGTGTCGTTTTCGAGCGTTACGGTCCGCGTGGCGCTTTCGCATTCGGACGAAAGGATGTCCGTCATGTCGATCGTGGCGCCCTTCGAGGCGGAGGTGTTGATGACGCTCGAGATCTCGGCCCGGCCTCCGGCGCGGTGGAGAGCGTCGTTGACGGTGATGGTGCTGTGGTTGTAGTTGTTGTAGCGGAAGACGGCCCAGCGGAAGGCTCCCTGGTCGTAGCTTCCGAAACCTCCGGTGTAGCCCGGCAGATTGATGTTTTCGACCGTGCCGTAGCTCTGGAGGCCCAGATCGGCGGACCAGCGCGTGCCCCAGGCGTCGTAGACGAACGACCCGACGTCCATGTGGCCGTGGCTGTAATTCGCCCGCCCGGCCTTGATGCCGAGGAACTTGTCGGTGTCGGTGAAGGTCCAGTCGCCGTGGACCAGCACCACGGGGTTGATGCCCTTGCCGCTCCACACCTTCTCCTCCGGGGGCGCAATGCTGTTCAGGTCGAACTTGCTCGCATAGACGATCGCCATGGGGAAGTACTTGGGCGAGTCGTAGGAGGTGTAGCGGCCGTCGTTGAGTTTCATCAGCTCGCCGTACAGCAGCGACTGGTCGTTGAACTTGTGGGCGAGATACCACAGCGGCGGGAAGGCGATGCTCGAAGGCGCGCAGTCGCAGTAGTTGAACGCCATTTTGTTCATACCCTCCATGAAGAGAATCCATTTGCCGGTCTTTTTGAAACCGTCGACGGCCGAAAGGCCGTTGTCGGTCCCCGTGCACGACTCCATCGCCGCGAGCATGATGCACTCGAAGGCCGTTCCGTAACCCCAGTAGCCGTAGCCTTCGGGGTAGTTGCCGTCGGGGTTGTACATCTCGGGCATGACCGAGGCGTTGCTTTCGATCGCCTTGTCGATGATGCTCCGCGCGTCGTCCTGACAGGTCTCGTAGACGGCCAGCGCCGCCACCACCAGTCCGCCGTTGCAGACCTGGTTCCAGTTGGTCGCCGAGGTGTAGAAGTTGAGGTTCCACTTGCCGTTGAGCGCGCAGTAGAACGCGTAGTCCCGAATGGCCTTCTCGGCGTTCTTCTTCGTCGCGTCGCTCAACCGGCCGTAGAGCCAGTCGTAGCCGATGCCCACGCCGTGGGCCATCTCGGCTCCGTCGAGGAAGTGGGTCGCGGAGTTCCAGTCCTTGAAGGCGCAGACCGTCTGCATGTCCTTCTCCGCCTTTTCGAGGTATTTGTCCTCCCCGGTCAGACGGTAGGCGTAGGAGCAGGAGATGATCCGGTTGGCCGCCTCGGTCGAGACCGACAGCAGCCGCTTGCCGGTGACTTCGTAAACCAGATCCTTGGCCGTGAGCGCCTTGTCGGCGTAGGCCATGATGCACTCGTGGAGTTTCTTCAGGTTGGCGTCGGACCCGGCGGCCAGTTTCGCCTTGATGGCCGTCACGTCGTCCTCGGACATGATGATCCGCGGGTGGTTGGCCGCCGTGAGTTTCGAATAGTCGCCCGGACCGGACGGCTGCTCTCCGCCGCCGCCGTTTCCGCCGTTCCCGGACCCGCTTCCGGGTTTGTAGATCATTCTGTCGTCGGCGCATCCGGAGAGGACGCATGCCGCCGCGACGAACCAAAGCAGTTTTTTCAATATCTTCATGGCTGTAAAGTTTTTTGTTCGCAAACCGGGGAGTGTCCGGCCCGACGGCCGGGCGCTCCTCCGGATTCCGGTTGTCAACGGTTTTCGGTGTCCTGCATGCAGCGTACCGACATGCCGGCCGCACGGCCGCCGCCGTCGTTCCACGTGCCCTGCGACGTGCGGTAGTAGAGCTGGTAGACGTTGTGGTCCGAGGCTTCGTATCCGTGGTAGGACGAATTGGACCAGACGCCCAGAATGTCGTTCTGGTTGTTGTTCGGGTTTCCGCCCGACGAGGCCCATTTCAGGCCGCTGAAGTGCCAGTAAGCCTTGTTCGTGCCGTCGTATTTGTAGATCATCGACTGTACCGAGTTGTTCTTTTCGAAGGCGTCGTCCTTGCCGGCGAGCACCTCCTTGTAGACTGCCGGGGAGGCCACCATCCAGCCTTTGGGGCAGGGATCGAAGATCGACTTGGTGCCGTTCGCGGGCGATCCGGCCTCCGCCGTGCCGTTCGGGTTGCCCCAGAAGTCGTCCTTGCGGTCGGTGCGCTTGCCGGTCCAGTCGCCGAGCCACCAGTCGCCGTTGTGCTTCGAGACGCCGTCGGTCTTGAAGAAGACGCCCGGATTGCTCGCCGAAATCTTGAGGTCCGTCGCGTTGGTCGAGGCGACCGTGTAGGTGATGCTGCCCCAGGAGAAGCTGAACGGGCGGCCCCACTGGAAGTAGGCTCCCACGCCGTGCCAGTTGTTGTAGTTCGGGGCGTAGCTGTCGCCGATGTAGCGGTCCATGACCACTCCGCTCTTGTAGGGGTGTCCTGTGACGCCTCCCGGCAGATACCAGACGGTGAAGGCCCAGATGAATTTCTTTTCGGCGTTCAGGAGGCCCACCTTGCCGAACCATCCCAGATAGCTGCCCTTCGTGGTCTTGAGCGTCAGTTTGCAGTCGCTTCCGATCTCCACCTCCTCGGCATAGTCGGCCGGGGAGTCGGGGTTGTTCCGCTTGCCGTTGATCGCCAGCGTGTAGTTGGTTCCCGAGAGGTTGTTGGCGAAGATGATTTTGGCGTATTTCGGCTCTTCGCAGCCGTTGAAGAAGCCGCGCGCCCTGACATCGACCGTGATCTCCTCGCCGTCGGCGCTCGTGACGAAGGTGTTGGCCTCGCCGTAGGCCCAGCCCTCGGCGAGATAGCGCGTCTCTTCGGGCTGATACCAGGCGAACCGGTTGTCCGCCAGGGAGACGTTCGCCACGGTGATCGTGTTGACGGCGTTCGCCTTCAGCTCCTTCACGTCGACCTTGACGGGGATGGTCACGTTTTTCGTGCCGTCGGTCATGGCCACGGAGACGTAAACCTCCTTGCCGGTCAGGTTCACGGGCAGCGTCACGAGCCAAAGTTCCTGCGCCGAGGAGAGCGCCTGCGGCTCCTCCACGACGACGGTGGCGTAGTTGCGCGGGGTCTCGGTCCGGGTTTCGCCCGTGGCGACGTTGACCGAAATGTCGCCGGAGACAGCCTCGCCGTCACACCACAGCGACGCGCCGTTGAGTTTGTAGCCGGCGTATTCCGTGCTCGAAATCACGAGCCGGACGTACGCCACGGCGTGCCGCAGCGAGAACGACGCCGAGGGGGACTTGCCCGGGGCCGCGGCGGCGGGGTCGATCGTGGTCTTGTCGTAGGCCAGGGTGTATTTTCCCGTGTGGGAGGAGTCGCCCGGGCGCGCCTGACGCTGTTCCATGGGAACAGACGCATGAAGAGCGCCGTCGCCGTAGGTCGTGTAGGAACTGTACGGATAGTAGACGATCAGGTCCATGCTGCTCTCCACGGCGGTTTCGGTCTCGAGGACGAAAATGCCGCTGTTCTTGCCGGCGTCGCTGGCGTTCAGCGTCGCGCTGGCGTTTTGGAAAAGGGTTTCGACCGGGGAGATGATGCCGATCCGGTCGCCCGACGACCAGAGGACCGGGTAGGAGTTGCCGTCCTTCACGCCGATTTCGGTCCGGGTCTCGGGGAAGGTCCTGCCGACGAACGTGATCACGTTCCCGCCCTTGCCCGGTTCGGCCTCCAGCGACGGGTCTTCCGTGTTGCAGGAGAGGAGAAGCAGGGCCGTTGAGACGCTATAAAGTAGCTTTTTCATATCGTTTGCTCGTTTTGGGTTTTACTGCGGGTTGTCTTCGAGGTTTCCGGCCGAATTGTCGTTGCTGATTCCCTCCGGATCGCCCTCGGCCGTGAAGGTGAGGTAGGCGGAGTGGCAGGCGCGGCCCGTGCGGTCGTAGACGATGACGGCGCAGAAGTAGTCCTGCTCGAAGATCAGGTCGGTGAGCTGTGTCGTGAAGGGCAGTTCGGCCGCCGTGCCGTTCGCCTCGACGTACTTGATCAGCGGGATTTCCCGCGTGTAGTCGAGCGTGAGCGTGGAGACGCGGACGCCCGTCACGATCTTGGCCCCGTAGAAGTTGCCTTTTTCCAGCGCCGCGGTGACGGTCGCCTTGTTGTCGGCGATGTCTCCGACCTCGATCTTCACGGCGGGCATGTTGGGGTCGTCTTCGGGTTCCGACGAGGAGTCCCCGCAGGAGAGGGCGAAAAAGCCGGTGAGGAGCGCGGCCGAGAGTATGAGAATCTTTTTCATTTCGATAAACGGATTGAGGTTAAACAATCAATAGACCCAGCCCGGGCGGGTGGTGAGCGAAGCGTTCCGCTGCAACTCGCCCTGCGGTACGGACCACGGCCAGAGGCAGTCGTCCCAGTACCAGGCGTATTCGACCGTGTTGTCGCCCCACCACGACTGGCCGCCGTGGACGTCCTGTCCCTGGAACTTGGTCTCCTTATAGGTTCCCCAGCGCACTTCGTCGAAGAAGTTCACCGCCTCGACCGGAAATTCCACGCGGCGCTCGTAGCGTACGGCCTCGCGCATGGCGTCGAGACCGCCGATCGTGATGCCCGGCATGTGGGCGCGGGCGCGCACCTGGTCGATGAGGTTCTTCGCCGGGGTGAACTCGTTCAGCTCGATCAGCGCCTCGGCCCATTGCAGGATGACGTCGGTGTAGCGGATGAGCGGGAAGTCCGTGTAGCAGCGCTGCCGGTCGATCAGTTCGCCCTTGAGGAAACGCACGTACTTGCGGTAGCAGTAGTAGGCCGAGGTGCGCTTGTCGAGCCAGAAGTCGCCGCCGCTGGTTCCTTGCAGGTAGAGCGGCCAGCGGAGCTGCTTGCCGATCATGTTCTCGTCGCCGTTGAGTCCTGCCGTGAAGCAGTCCACCGGTTCGTAGGGGGTGACGATCGTCTGCTTGAGCCGCGGGTCGCGCTTGTCGTAGGCGGCCTTGATCCGGGCCTCGTTGCCGTTGTCGAGGTAGTAGCGGTCGAAGATGTCCTGTCCGCAGATGCCGATCGCCTGGGTCTTTTGCGACGCCAGCTTCGCGTTGCTTTTCAGCCCGTCGCGGCAGAAGAACACGGCCCGCTGTCTGGGCGTCAGCTGGTCCCAGTTCTCAAGCCCGGTCACCTGGCTCCATTTGAACTCCGTGCCGTCGTCGTTCTGGTAGTAGTCGACGAAATCCGATGCCGGTTTCACCTCGTCCCAGCCGCCGTAGGTGTCGCGGGCGCCCACGGCCTGCTGGATGTTGTCGCAGTAGCCGGACTCCTCGTCGTACTGGATGGCGAAGATCATCTCGTTGTCGCGCTCGTTGTCGGGGCTGAAGAAGTCGATGTACTCTCCCCGCCAGAGGTCGTAGCCGCACTGGCCGACCTGCTCGAAATCGTTGGCGGCGTTCTGCCACTCCTTGAGCCACATGTAGGCCATGCCGCGCAGGGCGTAGGCGGCGCCTTTCGACGGGCGGCCGAAGTTGCTCTCCCCGAGGGTGTTGTCGGGGAACGACGCGTTGTCGATGCAGTATTTCAGGTCGGGCAGCACCACTTCGCGCCACACGTATTCGGCGCTCTCCTGCGTCCGCGTGCACTGCTCGTTGGAGATAGGCTCGAGGTAGACCGGGACGCCCTGCCAGAATTTGTTCAAGCGGGAGTAGGCCCAGGCCCGGAGGAACCGGGCCTCGCAGAGGTAACGCTCGTAGGTCGGGGCGTCCAGTCCGGCCTTGTGCAGGTTCGTGACGGCGTCGTTGGCGGCGTGCACGATCGTGTAGCAGAACCTCCATTCGTGCGCCAGCTGCCAGTCGTTGGCGCGCTTCGCCTGATTGTAGAGCAGGTAGATCGGGTAGTTGTTGGCGTAGTAGTCGGTGCAGAATCCCAGGGCTTCGATGCCGTACTTGTTGAGTCCGTCGAGGTTCTCCGAGCGGACCTGCGTGCCGTTGCTCTGTTTGCGGTTGTAGAACGTCTCGTAGAGTCCGTTCATGCCCTTCAGGGCGAGTTCGGGCGTGGTCCACATGTTCTCGCTGGCGATCTGGTTTTCAGGGGCCGTGTTGAGCAGGTCCACGCATGAAGCGGTCGTCAGGGCCGCTGCGGTGGCAAGGATCGTATAATATAGCTTTTTCATAGTCGTTAGAATGTTATCTGTGCTCCGAATGTGACCGAACGCATGAGGGGATAGCCGATGGCGGAGCCTTTCTCCGGGTCGAGGCCCGGGTAGTCGGTGATGGTGAGCAGGTTCTCTCCCGATACGAAGAACCGCAGCTGCTGGACGTAGAATTTCTTCGTGATCCGGGAGGGGAGCGTGTAGCCGATCTGGACGTTCTTCAGCTTCAGGTAGTCGCCCTTGTATTCGTAGAACTCGCTGGCCTGACGGTTGTCGCCGGGAGTGCCGAAGGTCAGCCGCGGATAGGCTCCCTTGAGGTTGGTTCTCGCGTCTGCGGGATTCTCCGGATCGAAGAAGTAGTGGTTGTCGGCCACCCGTTCGCTGATGCCGTGTCCGTTCGTGGTCTGGGTCCCGTTGTAGTAGAGGGCGTTCCAGATGATGTAGTAGTCGAACGCGCCCGACCATGTCATGTTGAAATCGAGCCCTTTCCAGGCGAATCCGAGGTTGACGCCGAGGTTGTACGAGGGCGTGCTCGTGCGGCCGTTGAAGTCCATGTCGTTGTCATCGCCGTAGTTGCCGTCGCCGTTCCGGTCGGCGTAGATCAGGTCGCCGTACCAGAGCTGGTCCTTGCTGAGGGCCGTCACGCCGTTGAACGTGTAGCCCGTTTCGAGCATGGCTTGCACCCATTCGAAATCCTGCTGCGTGCGGATCATGCCGTCCTTCGGTCCGGCATTGACGTCGACGGCGCCGCCCCTGTAACCGCGTCCGTTGCCCTTGTAGAGCCTCCGGAGGTAGTGCTCGCCCAGAGCGTGCCCCTCGCACAGCTTGCCGCTGCCGTAGCCGGCCGTGACGTCGGAGAGGTTGTTGGTGTAGACCCCGTCGGTCCACGTTTTGACCAGATCGCCCTTGAACCTGGTGACCCGGTTTTTGTTGTACGAGAAATTCACCCCGGCATAGTAGCTGAAATCCTTGCCGATGCGGCTTTTCCAGTTCAGCGCCAGCTCGACGCCCTTGTTCACCACGCTGCCCAGGTTCGAGGGCACGCCCGACACCTCGCCCATCGTCATGTAGATTGTCGGGGTGTAGAGGATGTCCGTGGTGTTCTTGCGGTAGTAGTCGATCTCCGCCGTGAGCCGGTTGTCGAAGAAGCCCATGTCGAGGCCGATGTCGGTCGTGGCGGTGGTTTCCCACTTGAGGTCGGCGTTGCTCAGCGAGGAGATGTAAAGCCCTTTCGAGCCGGACCCGTCCACCACGACGTTCTGCGTGGCGTAGACCGCCTGCCAGGCATAGTTGCCGATACCCTGATTGTTGCCGGCCTTGCCCCACGATGCGCGCAGCTTGAGGTTCGAGAGCCAGTCTTCGGTCCCCTCCATGAAACGTTCCTCGTGGATTTTCCATCCGGCCGAGAACGAGGGGAAGATGCCGTAGCGGTTGTTGCTGCCGAAGCGCGAGGAGCCGTCGGCGCGGAGATTCGCCTCGAACAGGTAGCGGTTTTTGTAGGCGTAGTTGACACGTCCGAAGTAGGAGCGCAGGCCCCAGCCGTTTTTGGCCGTGCTCGACGATCCCGAAAGCGTTTCGTAGGTTCCCAGGTCGTTCAGCGTCCAGTCCGTGGCTCCCTGCTTGCTCACGCCCCAGCCCCAGGTCCGGTATTCCATGGCCGAATAGCCGAACAGCACGCCGAAGTCGTGGTCGCCGATGGCGGCCGTGTAGCGGGCGAGGATCTCCGAGGAGAGGTAGTAGTTCCGCGAGGTGGTGTTCGAAACCCCGGCGTTCGAGAGGTCGGAACTGGAATAGCGCGTGTCGGTGGTGTAGTCCCAGTAGCCGTTTTCGCGGCCGTAGGAGTGCCGTTCGCCGAAGGTCGGGGAGTAGTTCACCGTGGCCTCGACGCTCACGCCCTTGTACGGGCGGATCGTAGCGTAGACCGAGCCGTTGACGCGGGTGGAGTTGTTGTAGCCGCCCGAGCCGTACATCATTCCGAAGATGTTGTTGGCGTTCGAGGACTCCTCGGCGGCCAGGGCGGGACGGCCCCAGGCGTTGACGGAGCCGGGATAGACGCCCGGGGTGGTCTGGTACAGGGCGTTGAAGGCTCCCGAGATGTTGGCCAGCCCGTATTCCTGGCGTTGTCCGAACAGCCGGACGCCTGCCGTGAACCACTTCGTGACGTCCGCTTCGAGGTTGGTGCGGAAGTTCACCTTCTGGGTCGAGGAGTCGATGCCGAACCGCCCCATGACACCCTGATTGTCGAGGTAGCCCAGCGAGAGCAGGTAGCGGATCTTCTCCGACCCGCCCGAGATCGAGAGGTTGTGCTCCTGGGAGTAGCCGTTCTCGAAAATCTCGTCAAACCAGTCGGTGTTGGGGTAGAGCGCGAAGTTCGGGACGCCGTTTTCACCGACCCCGTAGGGATCGGCCGACTTCTCCCGCCAGAGGTCGATGTTCGACTGGGAGACGATGCGCGAGGTCCCGATGTTGTCGCACGACTCGTTGATAAGCTCCATGTGCCGGGCGTAATCCGAAACGAAGTGCAGGTCGTTGTAGGGCATTTGCAGGATGCCCTTGTAGGAGTAGCTGATCTGGGCTTTCCCGGACGAGCCGTTTTTCGTGGTGATGAGGATGACGCCGTTGGCGGCGCGCGTTCCGTAGATCGAGGCCGAGGCGGCGTCCTTGAGCACCGAGATCGACGCGATGTCGTTCGGGTTCACGTTGTCCATGCTCCACTCCACGCCGTCCACGAGCACCAGCGGGCCGTTGGCGCCGGAGGTGAACGAGCCGTCGCCGCGGATGCGGATCGTCGCGTTGTCCGAACCCGGCTGGCCGGAACTTTGCGTGACGTTCATACCGGCCGCCAGGCCCGCCAGCGCCGCCGAGGTGCTGATGATCGAGCGGCTCTCACTGGTCTTCGAGAAGTCGATCGACGCGACGGAACCTGTCAGGTTGACCTTCTTCTGGACGCCGTAGCCTACCACCACGACATCTTCGAGCAGTTGGTTGTCGGTCTCCAGCGAGACGTCGACGACGGTGCGGCCCGCTGTGTTTTCCGAACGGGGCCGGTAGCCCATGCAGGAGAATCGGAGAACTGCGTCGGGACTTTGTACGGCCAGCGTGTACCTGCCTTCGGAATTGGTCGTCGTGGCTTCGCGCTGCGACGCCATGACGACCGCGCCGATGATCGGCGCCCCCTCACTGTCGGTCACCTTTCCCGTAATGGTGCGGGTGCTGCTGCCTCCGGACGACTGGGCGATCGCAGGGATCGCAAAGGCAACGAGAAACACCGAACAAAGCAGTTTGGTCAGTTTTTGTTTCATAATTACACACGGTGTTAGTTGTTATTAGGTTTTGTTTGGGTTGTACGGCTGTATTTCAGCAGGGCTTCCAGGAAATAGTAGTCCGCGTAGGTCAGCGGCACGTCGATTTCGTGGTTGTCCGGACGGGACCCCACGCTGTGCATGAGCAGGAAGTTCCCGTTCTCTCCGGGACGGGCGAGGTAGGCGTCGGAGGCGAGGGTGCGCAGTTGCTTTTCGGCCATTTTCAGGTATCTGCCCTTTTCCTCCGGCTTGTTGGTCAGCGAACTCAAGTCGACGAACGCCGAGGCCATGATCGCCGCGGCCGAAGCGTCGCGCAGGTCGTCGGGAATGCGGTCGGAGTCGAAGTCCCAGTAGGGAATGCCGTCGTCGGGAAGCCGCTCCAACAGCATGCCGGCGATGTTCTCGGCTTGGTTGAGGTAACATTCGTAGCCGCTCAGGCGGAACATCATCGTGTAGCCGTAGAGCGCCCAGGCCTGCCCCCGCGCCCAGGCGGATTCGTCGCTGAAGCCCTGCACGGTCTCCTTCCGGCGGACGCGGCCGTCGGCGGGGTCGTAGTCCACCAGGTGATAGCTCGTGAAGTCGGGCCGGAAATGGTTGCAGAGGGTCGTGTTGGCGTGCGTCACCGCGACGCTCTTCAGGGTGTCGTCCCCGAAGAGCAGGCCCGCGTTGTAGAGGTGTTCGAGGTTCATCATGTTGTCGATGATCACCGGGTATTTCCAGTCGCGGCCCTTGCGCACGAAGTCCCAGCTGCGGATGACGCCCGTCACGGGCGAGAACCTTCCGGCGAGGACCCGCGCCGAGGTGTGGATGGGTTCGAGGTATTTCTGCTCGCCGGTGATCCGGTAGGCGTTGCCGAAACTGCAATTCATCTGGAATCCCAGGTCGTGGTCCGTGCCTTTCTGTTTGAGGGGATAGAGTTTGAAGGTGTTTTTTTCGGCCAGTTCGCGGAATGTCTTGTCGCCGGTATACTCATATATATACCAGAGCGAGCCGGGATAGAATCCGCTGCACCACCAGCGGATGTTGGAAGGGATGAATTTTCCGTCGGAGGCCGCCGATCTCGGAAGCGTCTCGTCGGTCAGCCGGCCTTCGAGCTGTTCGTACTGGGCCGCGGCTACGGCGAAGACGCGATCGGTCAGTTCCGGCATTGTCTCCCGGGGAGTGCATCCCGCGAGAAGAAGGGTCGACAGCAATGCTGTGCGATAGGTTCGGGTTCTCATGTCAGACAGTAGTTTTTTCGGGTGGTTTTTCCGTCATTCAAAATTAGATTTTGTATTCTTCCGCGAAGGATTCGATCCGGTCAAAGGGGAACAGAATCCGGTCAAAGTCGCTTCTCCGGGGCGTCGTCGGGGGATATTTGGTTTAAAAAGACTTATATTTGTCATGCCGCTTTCCGCGTCGGGTCCCTCTCTTCGGAACGGCGGTGTTTCACAAGTTTCTGGTAACTGTTATGAATGGTTTACGTACGGCCTTTCTGGCCGCCCTGCTTTTTTTGACAACGGCCCGCGCCTGCCCGGCCGGTCCGCTCGACCGTGTGAGGCAAGCCTTTGTTGATGTGTCGGTGATGTCCTATGCCCCGGACGGTGAGGCGACCGAACGTTTCGTCCGCTATTCCGATTACGGGAGGGCGAACGACGTGCTGCTGCTCCAGCTCTACACGTCGGTCCACCTTCCGGACGGCGAGGTGCGACGCCTGCTCGGGCTTTTCGATGCGGGCGGATTCTGGTCCGACATCGACTACGACGACCGGACGAGGGGGCGGTGGCAGCCGTCGCTGCATCTGACGCGGATGTACGCCCTGGCGAAACTTTATGCCGACCCTGCGTCGGCGTGGCATGGCGACGGGCGTATCGGCGGCCTGCTGCACAAGGGGCTTGCCTACTGGTATGCGAAGAAACCGTCGTCGCTGAACTGGTGGCACGGGGAGATCGGGGTTCCCAAGAAACTCGCCGCGATTCTGCTGATGATCCGCGGCGAACTTTCCGGTCCGGAACTGGAGCAGGGGCTGCGGATCATCGAGCGTTCGCGCTTCGGCCGCACCGGGCAGAACAAGGTATGGCTGGCCGGGAACAACCTGATGCGCGGGCTGCTGACGGACGACGAGGCGCTCGTCGCCGAGGCCCGGGATCAGATCGCCGAGGAGATCGTCGTCACCGACGGCGAGGGCATTCAGGACGACTGGTCGTTTCACCAGCACGGACCCCAGATTCAGTTCGGGAACTACGGACTGGCCTATGCCGAGGGCCTTTCGTTCTGGCTCCGGGTTCTCGACGGGACGCCTTATATGTTCTCGGACGCGCAGTGCGCCGTCATCGAAAAGCTGATGCGGGAGGGTATTTGCCGGAGCATCTGGCGGGGTGTGATGGACCCGAGTTTCTGCGGCCGGCAGGTGTTTATCGACAGCGGTCCCGGAAAAGCCTCGTCGGCAGCCGTCGCCGCGGAGAACATCGCGGCGCTGAAAAGACCGGGACACCGGGTTTTCAGGCGGTTCGCCAAGAGGATACTGGAGCCGGAGAACCGCTCGGACGGATTGCGCGGGCCGCGTTATTACGACCGTTCGGACTGCGGCATCTACCGTACCGCCACATGGTATGCGTCGATCCGCATGCACTCCGACCGTACGATCGGCTTCGAGTTTACGAACCGGGAGAACACTCTGGCCAACTTCTCGGCCGACGGGGCGTTGCTGTTCATGCAGCACGGGCGGGAGTACGACAATATCTTCGCCCATTGGGACTGGCGGATGGTTCCCGGGACGACGGCTTACGACGACGGCGCGCCCCTGAAGTGCGACAACTCCGTCGAGGCCAGGAAAAACCGTTCCGGGCATGTGGGCGGCTTCGCTTCGGGCGATGTGCTGTGTACGACGATGGAGATCGAGCGCGACGGGCTTCACGCCCTCAAGTCGGCATTCTTTTTCGGGGACCTCGTCGTGGCGCTGGGTGCGGACATCCGCAGTTCCGACGCCCGGATTTTCCGGATCACCTCGGCCCTGGATCAGACGCACCTTGCGGGTCCGGTAACCCGGGGCGGAGCGGCCGAGACCTCCGGCAGCCTGCCGTGGGTGCATCACGACGGCCGGGGATACGTATCGCTGGACGGCGCTCCGATTGCAGTCAGCACGGAGATTCAGGAGGGAAAATGGGATCTGATAGATCCTTTTTACAGGGACAGAACCCAGCGGGGGCCGGTTTTCAAGTGCTGGTTCGGGCATGATCCGGCCCGGACGGGCGGCTATGCCTACGCTTTTCTGCCGTGCCGCGACGCGAAACGGACCGAACGGTTTGCCCGGAATCCCTCCGTGCGGATACTTCGGAACGATGCCGGATGTCAGGCCGTCGAATACGGGAAAATATGCTGCGCCGTGGTTCACCGGGCCGGAGAATACCGCCTCGGCGGGCGGACGATCACGGCGCCGGAACCGGCGATCTACCTCCTCCGCGGCGGCCGGACCGAGGTCCGTAGCCTCCCGCCCCTAAACGGCGCTGCCGACTGAACGCCGGACGCCGGAAAAAGCCCCCTATTTTACATTTCGGCGGACTTGTTTCGGTCGGGCGCGAATTTCGGCTCCTTATTGAATATGCATTTGGTCCTTGCGCTGTGACGATTCCCGGATATTGAGTTTTCCCTGCAAACTGATGGATTGATGCGGTCCGATGGTCTCCGAATAATTACGAATCTGTTCCAGCAACAGTTTTGCAGCGACGCGGCCCATTTCGAAAGTCGGCTGCGCTACACTCGTTAGATTGGGTTCAATTATTAAGGCGCTTTGAGATTCGGAGAATCCGACGAATGCAATTTCATCGGGGATTCGGATTCCGGCTTTTTGTAAGGTTTTCATCATCCCGATCGCTGCCGGATCGTTGACGGCAAAAACGGCATCGGGACGGGGATGCATTTTTAGCAGTTCCGCCGCCGCCTTTTGTCCGCTTTCCATCGAGATGCCTCCCGGAATGACCAGCTCTTCGATTGCCGAAACCCCGTGAGCCTGCAAAGCATTCCTGTATCCCCGTTCCCGCTCTTGCGAAAGCAGCAGTCTTTTAGGTCCTGCAAGGTGTGCGATCCGTTTGTAGCCTTGCCGGATTAGGTGCTCCACGGCATTGAACGCCCATTTATAATCGTCAAATATAACATGAGGAGCCTCGACCCCCGGACAAAGCCGATTGAAAAAGACGAGCGGAACGCGTTTTTCCTGTAATTGTGTCAGGAAATCGGCGCTTTCCGAATCCTGTGTTACGGAGATAATGATTCCGTCGACCATTTTGGCATCCATGGCCAGCAGGTTTTTCAGTTCCGTTGCTGCGATTTCGTTTGACTGGCTGATCAGGATATGGTATCCTTGCGGCTCCATCACTTCCTGAATTCCTGTGATCACTTCTGCAAAGAATGAGTTGAAAAATTCGGGGACGATTACTCCGATGGACATTGTCTGCCGTTGTTTTAGGCTTAATGAAATCGGATTCGGATGATAATGTAACCGCTCCGCTACTTCAAGAACGGCTCTGCGGGTTTCGGGATTGACATCCCATCTGTCTGCAAGCGCTCTTGATACGGTGGACGGAGAAATGTTGAGCTCGCGGGCGATGTCCTTTATGGTGGCTCTGTGTTTCAACATGGAGTCGAAAAGTGTAAGTTGCTTGTAAATATAACAAAAATCGGGCATAATGAATCATTTGTCCGATAAATTTTTGGGGAGCCCCTGTAATGTCGGAGCCGAAATTCCCGCCGATTTCATCGGCAACGTTACCGGTAACGTTGCCGATGATTTTTAGCTGAAAAAACTTGTTTATGCAACATTCGGACACTAATTTCGTTCAACATCCGGAATTTCCGGAGGCCATTCACCAGCCGAAGAAACCTTATGCAACTACTCGACTTCATTACCATCGCTGTCTTTGCGGCAGGCGTTGTAATCATGGGGCTTTCCTTTTCAGGGAAAAGCCGGAATATGAAATCGTTTTTCGCCGCAGGCGGTGCCGTGCCATGGCCGATGAGCGGACTCTCTCTCTTTATGGGGTTTTTCTCGGCCGGGACATTTGTCGTATGGGGATCGATCGCCTATACTTCCGGTTGGGTTTCCGTCGCTATCCAATGGACGATGGCGCTCGCAGGATTTGCTGTAGGTCTGTTCATTGCTCCGCGCTGGCATAAAACCGGGGCTCTCACGGCAGCCGAATACATTACTCACCGGCTCGGGACGCGTACGCAAAAAATTTATACTTATCTGTTTTTGTTCGTGTCGCTTTTTACGACCGGCGCTTTCCTCTATCCCGTTGCGAAAATCGTCGAAGTTTCGACCGGCCTGCCTCTCAATGCCTGTATCTTGCTGTTGGGGTGTTTTTGCATCTTGTATGTGACCGTCGGGGGATTATGGGCGGTCATGTCTACCGATGTATTGCAATTTGTCATTCTGACGGCTGCCGTACTAATCGTCGTACCGATGTCGTTTGCGCGGATTGAGGGCGTAACGGAATTTATCCGCTCGGCTTCCGACGGATTTTTTCAACTGACGAACGAAGATTATACACTCGGGTTCATTATTGCTTTCGGTATATATAACGCCATTTTTTTGGGTGGTAACTGGGCCTATGTGCAACGTTATACCAGCGTTGCCTCCCGCAGCAGTTCCCGGAACGTCGGGCTGTTGTTCGGCGGTTTATATGTCGTCAGTGCCGTATTGTGGATGCTGCCGCCGATGATATACCGCCTGATCGACCCCTCGCTCGATTCCATTGGAGCCGAAGGCGCTTACTTGCTTATGTGCCGCGAGGTTTTGCCTGTCGGACTGTTGGGCTTGATGCTCGGCGGTATGGTGTTCGCCACGGCCA
>OGLG01000828.1_pt1 | contig 21647 bp, 22 predicted proteins | sample 1572621 | NCBI WGS metagenome assembly OGLG01 (sample SAMEA2581912, study PRJEB24529) | metagenome | biome: Human gut stool | place: China | collected 2011 | reverse complement strand
TGCCTTCGCCTGGCTGCACAATTGTTTCGGAGCGAATATCGGCGCCGTCGCTGATGGCGACGCCGGCATCCGCCTCGGACAGTGCCGGTGAATCGTTCACACCGTCGCCAAGCATAATGACCTTGCGTCCGGCTGCATGTTCTGCCCGAACGAAGGCAGCCTTGTCCTCCGGAAGAACTTCGGCATAATAGGCATCCACACCGACCGCCTCGGCGACTGCACGGGCGGTCTTCTCATTGTCACCGGTCATCATGACCAGCCTGGACACACCGAGCGCACGCAAGCTGCGGATAACGTCGGCCGCTTCCTGCCGCAGCGGGTCTTCCACGCAGATGACTGCCGCAAGCACGCCGGAAACGGCAAGATACAGGTGGGAATATGTATCCGGCAGAGCGTCAAATTTGGCCTGCTCCCCTGCCGGAACGACGCAATGCTCGTCGTCAAAAACAAAGTGATGGCTGCCGATGACGACCTTCTGCCCGTCAACGCTGCTGGAGATGCCGTGCGCGACAAGGTATTCCACGTGTGAATGGCGCTCCTCGTGGCGCAGGCCGCGGCGCGCCGCCTCGGCGACAACCGCTTTGGCCATGGAGTGCGGATAATGCTCCTCCAGGCAGGCTGCCAGACGCAGCATGTCCGCTTCCTCGTTGCCGCCGAAGGTCACGACCTGCGCAACCTTTGGCTCGGCACGCGTCAGCGTACCGGTCTTGTCAAAGACGATCGTGTCGGCTTCAGACACAGCCTCAAGGAACCGGCCCCCCTTAACAGACAGCTGATGGTCGCTCGCCTCTTTCATCGCAGAGAGCACGGCGATCGGCATGGATAGCTTGAGCGCACACGAAAAATCGACCATCAAAACAGCCAACGCTTTGGTCATATTCCCCGTCAGGAGCCAGACCAAGGCTGTTGCGCCCAAACTGTACGGAACGAGCTGGTCTGCAAGGTGCGACGCGTGATCCTTCGTTGCAGACTTGAGTTTTTCCGATTCCTCGATCATACGGATGATGCGGTCGTAGCGGCCGCTGCCGGCGCTCTTTTCCACACAAATGGTGCAGTCACCCTCTTCGACGACGGTGCCGGCATAGACATAACCGCCTTCCGTTCTGCGGACGGCCAGCGGCTCACCCGTGATGGACGCCTGATTGACCATCGCCTCACCGGCAACGACTTTGCCGTCAAGCGGGATCACACCGCCGGTACGAACGACAATGCGGTCGCCGACCTGAACGTCTGCCACCGGAACAAGTACCGAACCGGTGTCCGTCTCTTTCCAGACTTTGTCCACATTCAGGGACATCGTCTGCGCGAGGTCGGCAATGGACTTCTTGTGCGTCCATTCATCGAGAATATCGCCAATACCCAGCAGGAACATGATCGAGCTCGCCGTCTCGAAGTCCTTACGCAGCATAGAGACCGAGATCGCCGCCGCATCCAGCACCGGCACCTGAATCTTCTTGTGCAGCAGGCAGTTAAGCCCGGCCTTGATATACGGCACGGAGCGCACGACCGTGATCAGCGTGCGCACAGCGCTCGGGATGAACAGCTGCTTCATACCGCGCCAGCACAGCGATGCAACCAGCCTGTCCTCAAATTCGCGGCTCATGGCGCGGCTGCTATGCTCCGGAGCGAGCGCTTGTTCGTTGGCATAGGCAAACGATGCAAGTGCCTGAATGATGGCTGTGCGCGGCGCGTCATAGCAGATCACAGCGTCACCTGTGCGGTCATAAACCGTTGCTTTGGTTACACCTTGGATTTTCCTTAAATATGTCTCGAGAATATCCGCCTGCCGCAGTGACATAGCGCCCTGCATCGTGCGCACGCGCATGCGGCCTCGGGTTTCATGCAGGATCGTGCATTTCATGCTTACTCAGCCTTCTCTGCCGCATCCTCAATGACCTCGGCCTGTTCAGCCGCGCGCTTTTCGTTGAATGCCTTTGCGCCGGCCAAAACGTCGCCTGCGATCTCTTTGATGTTCGTCACGACAGACATAACGTCCTCCTTCTCGCGCAGGGCTGCTGCCGTCGTATACACATACACCTTCTGGGCATCTTTACTTGCGAGAATCTTTGCACCGACTGTTGCAAACAGCGCACCGCCAACAAATGCTCCCAATTTTTCCATGCTCATAACGATTTACCTCCATGTTATTAGATCCGCAGAATTGCGGTCTGGTTAGCTTGCTCGAATTTCTGTTAGATGCAGCTAACTTTCAATTTCAAGTTATACCACTCGAACCGATTTTTTTCAAGTGTTCAGATAAAAATTTACACACTTCGGCAACGTTAACAAAAGTGCCCCGCCAGAAACGGCGGGGCACGATCAATCTGTCGGCTATTTGGTTACTTCAGCAACATCTTACGGAAATTCTTCTTGCCGCGTTTGAGCACAACGCCGTCCCTCAGCTCTGCCTCGGTAAAGGTCTTGGCAATATCGGTGACCTTGCTGTCGTTAGCAGTCACGCCGCCCTGCTGCACATTGCGTCGCGCATCGGACTTAGATGCACACAGACCGCTCTTGACGAGCAGGCTGAGGATGTCATTGCCGTCCTCGGCTGCAATCTCCACCGTCGGCACGCCCTCGCCGGAGCCGCCGAACACAGCCTTAGCAGCTGCCTGCGCCTGATTGGCCTCCGCCTCGCCGTGTACCATCTTCGTGAGCTCGTAGGCAAGGATCTCTTTGGCTTTGTTGAGCTGCTCGCCCTGCCAGCTGTCCATCTTGTCGATTTCCTCGAGCGGCAGGAATGTCAGCATACGGATGCACTTGAGCACATCGGCATCGTCCACGTTGCGCCAGTACTGGTAGAACTCAAAGGGGCTGGTCTTGTTCGGGTCAAGCCAGACGGCGCCCTTGGCGGTCTTGCCCATCTTTTTGCCCTCGGAATTGAGCAGGAGCGTGATCGTCATAGCGTGTGCATCCTTGCCGAGCTTACGGCGGATGAGCTCCGTGCCGCCGAGCATGTTCGACCACTGGTCGTTGCCGCCGAACTGCATGTTGCAGCCGTAGTGCTGGAACATGTAGTAGAAGTCGTAGCTCTGCATGATCATGTAGTTGAACTCCAGGAAGCTCAGGCCCTTTTCCATGCGCTGCTTGTAGCACTCAGCACGCAGCATGTTGTTCACAGAGAAGCATGCTCCGACCTCGCGCAGGAGCTCAATGTAGTTGAGCGGCTTGAGCCACTCGGAATTGTAAAGCATGAGCGCCTTGCCGTCCGAGAAGTCAATGAAGCGCTCCATCTGCCGCTTGAAGCACTCGGCATTGTGCTTGATGGTCTCCTCAGTAAGCATCTGGCGCATATCGGTGCGGCCGGAGGGGTCGCCGATGAGCGTCGTACCGTCGCCGATGAGGGCGATAGGCTTATTCCCGGCCATCTGCAGACGCTTCATCAGGCAAAGTGCCATGAAGTGACCGACATGCAGCGAGTCCGCCGTGCAGTCAAAGCCAATGTAGAACGTGGCTTTGCCGTTGTTGATCATGTTTTTGATCTCTTCCTCATTGGTCACCTGCGCGATCAGGCCGCGGGCGATCAGTTCATCATACAGTGTCATCTTCTTATCTCCTCATACATGTCATTCTTTGACCTTGTTCTCAGCAAGGATTTCCTCAGCGCGCTGAGCACCCCATGCGATCATATGGGCACAGTGACCCTTGCCGCCGTTTTTCGCCACAAGCTCCTGACAACGCAGGCAGCCAAACTCCTCGCGGAAGCTCTGCGTCATTTGCTTGGTCATAGCCGTGGCAGTTACCTGATCGGCGGCGAGTCCGAACGCCATCACTGCTCCGGAGATGCTGCCGCAGATCTCGCCGCAGCGCACACCGCCGCCAAAACCGGTCGCAACACGCCGGGAGGTATCTTCATCCAGTCCCGTTTCGTTTTGCAGCGCCATCAGCACGCTCTGCGCACAGTTGCAGCCGTTCGTGTGATATGCAACGGCAGTTTCTTGGATGTTCATGATTGTTTATCACCTTTCTCAATGGATTGTTTATAGGCAGCGGCAGAAGCAAGCTGCTCAGCCGCGCTGGCAAGCGTCAGCAAAGTGATATGCTCGCCGCCGTAGAGCCGCGCGATCTCTCGCTGACGGCCGTCACTGTCGAGCAGCTGCACCGTCGTGCGGGTACGTCCGTCCTGCTCGCGTTTTTCGATCAGGTAATGCTGATCGGCCATAGCCGCGATCTGCGGCAGATGCGTGATGCAGATGACCTGCTTGGCCATAGAGAGCTTGCCGAGCTTTTCACCGACACGCTGAGCGGCCACGCCGGAAACACCGGCATCCACCTCGTCAAAGACCATGGAGGGCACGTCATCGCGTTCAGCGAACACGTTTTTGAGCGCCAGCATGATGCGCGAGAGCTCACCGCCGGAAGCAATCTTGCTGATGCGCCCAAGCGCCTCACCGGCATTTGCCGAGATCAAAAAACGCACATTGTCCGCGCCTGTACTCTGAAATCCGGGCGTGCCGCCGAGCGGTGTGATCTCCGCGTGAAAGCGCACAGACGGCATGGACAGCTCGCGCAGCTCGCACTCAACCTGCCGCTCGAGCGCGGCGGCGGCCTCCATGCGCTTATGCGTCAGCTCCGTTGCCGCAGCGAGCGTCTGCTGTGCCTGCTTTGCGATCAATGTCTCCAGCTTTTGCAGCCGATCGCCGGCGTATTCGATCTGATCAAGACGTTTGCGGACAGAATCGAGCAAATCGATCAGTCCCGCCTCGTCAGTGCTATATTTTCGCTCCAATCGCCGCAACAGGGACAGCCGCGACTCAATGCGGTCAAATTCCTCATCGGAAAAATCCAGCCCGTCACGAAAATCACGCAAAGTTTCCGCTGCATCCTGCAGCGTGAACACCGCTCCCTTGACCGCCTCCGGCAGCGCCGCGAGTTCGCCCGCGTAGTTTGCAGCCCGCTCGACCTCCGACAGCGCCTCGCCTGCCAGTGCGGATGCGGAATCGTCTCGGCCGGCCAGCAGATCATAAGTCAGATCAACAGCCTCAGAGAGCTTTTCGAAGTTGCGCAGCAGGTCGCTGCGCTCGGTAAGCTCCGCCTCTTCCCCGGCCTTGAGCTCTGCGTGCTCCAGCTCTTCCAACTGACGGCTCAGACTGTCGGTCAGCAGTTCTTTTTCGTTTTCGTAGGCCGAGAGCGTGTCGCGTTCCTTACAGAGCGCCTGATACGCCTGATACTGCGCCTGATAGCGCGCGAGTGCCGGCTCTAAACGCCCGAATTTGTCCAGACTTCGCAGGTGCTCCCGCTCGTCAAGCAGATGCCGCCCGTCGTTTTGGCCGTGGATGTCCAGCAGCAGCGCGCCCAGGTCGCGCAGCTGCGCCGTCGTGACCGGAACGCCGCAGACACGGCAGGATGTTTTGCCCTCCGCAGTGATCTGGCGGCGGATGATGAGTTCATCGTCGCACTCGATCTCGTTTTCGTTACACCACGCCCTGCACGGCTCAGGGTCAAACGTCGCGCAAACGACCGCTTTTTCCGCGCCCGTTCGCACGAGTTCACGCGAGGCGCGCGAGCCAAGGATCGCGTGCATGGCGTCCACGAGGATGGATTTGCCCGCGCCGGTCTCGCCGGTCAGAATGTTCAGGCCGGGCCCGAGCTCAAGATCGGCACGTTCAATGACCGCGACATTTTCAATATGCAGTTCTCGCAGCAAAGCGCTTCACCTCCCGCGGCACGTCAAAGCAGCTTTTCGATCTCTTGGAAAAGTTCATCGGCGGATGTGTTGTCCTTCATGAGCAAAAATGCCGTGTCATCGCCCGCGAGCGTGCCGACAAGGGTCTCTATGTGCATGCTGTCGAGCGCGGCGCACGCGGCGGAGGCCAGTCCGGGAAGGGTCTTGATGACGATGATGTTCTGTGCCTCGGCATAGGACGTTACACATTCACGGAAAATCTTTTTCAGGCGCTCATCATAGCCGGGAAATTCATCCGCAGCCGGCGCGGAGTAGCGATATTTCCCGCTCGGCGAGAGCGTTTTGGTCAGGTGCAGCTCCTTGATGTCGCGCGACAGCGTCGCCTGAGTGCTCGAAACGCCGTGCTGCGCCAGTACGTCCATGAGCTGATTTTGCGTCTCGATCTCCTGCTCAGAGATGATCTGAAGAATAATGTTTTGTCTGGTGGATTTCACGTCGTCCCTCCTTACAGTCTGTCTGTCAGCTTTGCAAAAGCCGTCTCATAAAAGCTGCGGATACCGGTATCTGCCAGCAGTGTATAATTCTCCGAACGGCGGATGCGGATGTGGTCGCCGCGAATGAGCGCGATGCCGTCTCCGCCGTCTGCCACAAGAATGGCCGGCCGGTCATGTATCCGGTCCGGCACGATCGTGATCTGCCGGCCGGGTGCGAGCACAAAGGACTTTCCGGCCAGACTGTGCGCGCAGATAGGCGTCATGATGATGTTTTCGTTTTCCGGTTCGACGAGCGGTCCCGCCGACATGGAGTAAGCCGTAGAGCCGGTCGGCGTGGCGACAATGATACCGTCACCGTGAAAGCGCGTGATCGGCACACCATCACCGTACGCCGTGATGCCGATGCAGTCCACGTGCCCGCCGTGGATGACCACATCGTTGAGCACGGACTGCGCACAGATGACCCGATCGTTGCGCACGAGCTCCACATCAAGCATCATACGGCGGCTGATCGTATACTGTCCGTCCGCGATCTCGAGCAGGATATCCAGCTCGTCGTCCTCGAGCCCCGCCAAAAAGCCCTTGCCGCCGAAATTCACGCCGATGATCGGTATCGGATGGTTGCGCATCTGGGCTGCAACGTGCAGGATCGTCCCATCGCCGCCCATGACGATGATGAGTCCCGCGTCCTGCGCCGCTTCCGCAAGCGGCTGCGGCGAAATGTCGTCCGGCAAATACGCCTTCGGTGAAAACACCGGGGCAATGACTGCCCGATGCCCGTGCTCTGTGAGCATCCGGTAAACCGTCACCGCTTTTTGCAGGCCAATATCGCGGTAAGGATTGGCCGCTATGACAATATGATTCATACACCGCTCTCTTTTCCGTGCGCCAGCGCACCGTGCGACTGTGCAACAACGGCAGCCGGGTCGAGCTGCGGCGCGTCATGGCTGCCCTTGCGCAGGTAGCCGAGGTACTCGATGTTGCCCTCGGGTCCCTTTATGGGCGAATAATCCAGTCCCATGACGGTGTAGCCCGCACCGGGAACAAACGCCAGAAAACTCTCCAGCACCTCAAGATGTACCTTCGGGTCGCGGACAACGCCCTTTTTGCCGACCTCTTCGCGCCCGGCTTCAAACTGCGGCTTGATGAGGCACACGACCTCTGCGTCATCCTTGAGCAGCGGGCAGACCGCCGGCAAGATCAGTTTTACAGAGATGAAGGACAGATCCATGACCGCAAGATCCAGCGGTTCGGGGATCTGCTCGGCGGTGATATAGCGCACGTTCGTGCGCTCTATGGAGATGACGCGCGCATCGTTTCTCAAGCTCCACGCGAGCTGACCGTAACCGACGTCGACGGCGTAGACCTTCGCAGCGCCGTTTTTCAGCAGCACATCCGTAAAACCGCCGGTAGAAGCGCCGCAGTCGATGCACGTCAGACCGGTCGGGTCAACGGGAAAGACCTTGAGGGCCTTTTCCAGCTTAAAACCGCCGCGGCTGACATAGGGCAGCGTATTGCCGCGCACCTCAATGTTCACATCCGGCGCGACCTGCGCGCCCGGCAATACGCTGCCCGGCTTGTCCACGCGCTGGCCGTTAACATAGACAACACCGCTCATAATGATCGCCTTCGCGCGTTCGCGGCTCTCGCTCAGCCCCTGATCGAAGACGAGCTGGTCGAGTCGTACCTTCTTCATGCGCCGTTCCCCTTCTCTCTGTCATTTGCGCACAGTGCCTGTGCAGCGGCTGCAATGGCCTGCGCGTCCAGGCCATACGCCGTTTTGAGTACATCCGGTGCGCCGTGCGGGATGATGCCGCTGCCGAGATTCAGCAGCCGAGCCGCTTTCATTGGCAGCCCTGCCTGCTCCGCTGCGGACAGCACCTGCTCTCCGATGCAGTTGGCAGCGCACACATCTTCGACCGCCAGCAGCCGCCCGGTCTTTTGCAGCGATGCAAGCACCGGGGCAGCTTCCAGCGGCGCGACCTGCGCAAGCTTCACGACCTCTGCAGAGATCCCCCGCTGCGAAAGCAGCTGTGCCGCCTGCAGGACATCGTTGATGACGATGCCATAGGTCAGCAGTGTCAGGTCGCTGCCTTCACGCAAAATTGTGACCGGTTCGAGCGAGCACGCCTGATATGCGCCCTCTCCGCCGCGCGGATAGCGTACGGCGACCGGTCCATCCAGCTCCGTGACCGCCTTGCGCAGCATGGCGCGCAGCTCGGCAAAGCTCGCCGGGCAGAGGATGCGCATATACGGCACGGAGCTCAGATAACTGATATCAAAGCAGCCGTTGTGCGTATCTCCGTCGTTGCCGACGATACCGGCGCGGTCAACGCCAAGCACAAGGTGCAGCCGCTGCAGCGATGTGTCGTGGATGAGCATGTCATACGCACGCTGCAAAAAGCTCGAGTAGATCGCTGCAACCGGCTTGAGTCCCTGCTTTGCCATGCCGCTGGCCATCGTGATGGCGTGCCCCTCGGCGATGCCGACGTCATACAGACGCTCGGGATGCGCCTTGGCAAACGTCTCCAGCCCCGTTCCGGTCAGCATGGCCGCCGTGATGGCGACGACGGTCGGATCTTCGTCCGCAAGCTGCGAAAGCGTCTGACCGAACACGTGCGAAAAATCCGGCTTCGACGCAGGCAGTGCGCCGGTCACAGGGTCGAACGAGCTGACGCCGTGGTATTTTTCCGGCGCTTGCTCGGTATACGAGATGCCCCTGCCCTTTTGCGTCACCACGTGCAGCAGCACCGGCTGACGCAGGTCGCGCGCCCAGCGTAGCATTTTTTCCAGCTGCGGCTCATCGTGCCCGTCGACAGGTCCGATGTAATAAAAGCCCATGTCGTCAAACATATTGTTCGGCAGGACAAGATCCTTCACATGCTCCTTGATGTGATGCAATACCCGATAAAGTCCGGGCGCTTTTCCGACAGTGCTGCGATAAAACCGCTTGAAATGCAGATACCCTGGCTTGACACGCTGCTTCGACAGAAGCGTTGCCATGCCGCCGACGTTTTTGTTGATCGACATGCCGTTGTCATTGAGCACGATGACCATAGGCTCACCGCTCTGCCCGGCGTCCGACAGCCCCTCGTAGGCCAAGCCGCCTGTCAGCGCGCCGTCGCCGATCAAGGCGATGACGTCATAATTCTCCCCCATGAGCGTGCGCGCCCGCGCCATACCCAGCGCAACGGAGATCGACGTGGAGGCATGGCCTGCTACGAATGCATCGTGCACACTTTCGTCCGGCTTCGGGAAGCCGGCGATGCCGCCGAACTGCCGCAGCGTCGAAAACGCTTCGCGCCGCCCGGTCAGGAGCTTGTGCACATAGCTCTGGTGTCCGACGTCGAATACGAGCCGGTCGCGCTCGGTATTGTAGACACGGTCGATTGCGACCGTAAGCTCCACCGCGCCGAGGTTCGAGGCGAGATGTCCGCCGGTTTTCGAGAGACTTTGCACCAGGAAAGAACGAAGTTCCGCACACAGCTCCGGAATTTCTCCCGCCGGCAGCGCCTTCAGGTCAGCCGGTGAATGGATTCGCTCTAATATACTCAAAACAGAATACCTCACGTATCGTATAATAATACAATCTATACTATAACAAAAAGTGCCGGACTTTACAAGTGTAAGCCGACACTTTTCGTATTTTCACCGGATGCCGGTGTTTCGCTGGTTCAGTTTTTCCGGTCTGCAAGCGAGCGGGCAAGCTGCTGCAAAAACGCGCTGTCTGCAAATGCGCCGTCCACAGCGGCTGCCGCCTGTTCGGACAGCTCATGCACATACGCGCCGCAGCGCTCAAGGCCGTAGAGCGCCATGAAGGTATTCTTTCCCTCGCGCGCGTCCGAGCCGATAGGCTTGCCGAGCTCCGACTCCGTGCTGATGACATCGAGCATATCGTCGCGGATCTGGAAGGCCAGGCCGAGCGCTTTGGCATATTTCGCCGCCGCCTCGCGCTGCTGCTCGTTTCCGCCGCCGCAGGTCACGCCCATGAGACAGGCAGCATAGATCATCGCCGACGTTTTGCGGTCATTGATGTCCATCAGCTCTTCCTTCGTGAGCGCCTTACCCTCACCCTCCATGTCGAGCTGCTGTCCGCCGCAGATACCGTTTTCACCGGCAGCCTCGGCAAGAAGCCGTGCACACTCGGCGCGCATTTCCGCCGGCAGCTCCGTCGAGAGGATCGTGCGAAACGCTTCCGCCTGCAGCGCGTCGCCCGCAAGCGTCGCCGTGCACTCGCCGAACACTACGTGGTTGGTCGGCTTGCCGCGGCGCAGATCGTCATTGTCCATGCACGGCAGGTCGTCATGGATCAGCGAATAAGTATGCACCATCTCGACCGCGCACGCGACCGGAAGCGCCGCGCGCACGTCTCCACCGCAGGCAGCGCAAAACGCGAGCACAAGCACCGGCCGCAGCCGCTTGCCGCCGGCGGCAAGGCTGTAGTGCATCGCCTCAAGCAGACGGTGATAGGACACGCTCGTGTCCGTAAAGTACGTATTGAGCGCCGCATCCGCAAGCGCCTTGTATTCGTGATACTGCGTCTGATAATCCATGCGTCATTCCTCTGTTTCAAACGGAAGCTCGACGGGCGCACCGTCGCTCCCTTTTTTCAGCTGCACGATCTTCTGCTCAGCATGATCGAGCATCTCGTTGCAGGTTTTGAGCAGGTGCGAGCCCTCCTCGAACAGCGCCAGCGACGCATCGAGCGGCACATTTCCAGCTGCTTGACGATCTCGTCCAGCCGCTGCATGGACGCTTCAAAGGTCAGTTTCTGTTTTGCCATGTGCTTCCTCCCTGTTGTTCACGGTGCAGTGCAGCGCACCATCCTGAAGCTGTACGCGGATCGCATCTCCGGGCTGAACCTGTCCTGCCGAGCGGAGGACCGTCCCGGCTGCATCCGACGCCACGGCATAACCGCGGCCGAGCACCTTGAGCGGGCTCATCGCATCCAATGCTGCCGCGCATTGTGCAAAGGTCTGCCTGCGTGAGGCAAGATAGCGTTCCCCCGCCGCGATCAGGCGGCTGCGGGTGTAGTCAAGCTCCACCCGCCGGAGATCAAAATATGCAGCCGGAGACTGCAAAACGCGCCGGCCGGCCAAATTCTCCAGCGCGGTGCGGCGCTGCGTCATCTGCTTGCGCATCGCCTGTGTCATGCGGACGTCATAGCTGCGCAGCGTCTCGCGCAGATCCTCCGCATTCGGCACGGCAAGCTCCGCCGCATTGGACGGCGTCGCCGCGCGCAGGTCAGCCACAAAGTCCGAGATCGTCACATCCGGCTCGTGACCGACGGCGGAGATGACCGGAATGTCCGAGTCATAGATCGCGCGCGCAACACGCTCATCGTTAAACGCCCACAGGTCCTCGATCGAGCCGCCGCCGCGTCCGGTGATGATGAGATCACCCACCTGATAGCGGTTGGCATAACGAATCGCCCCGGCGATCTCCGCCGGAGCTTCCGCACCCTGAACGCGCACAGGCAGCAGCACGACCTCACTGGCCGGCCAGCGCTTGCCGAGCACGCGGATGATATCGCGCACCGCCGCACCGGCGGACGACGTGATCACGGCGATCCGCTGCGGAAACTGCGGCAGCGGTTTTTTGTGTGCGCGGTCAAACAGTCCCTCTTTTTGCAGCTGTTCTTTGAGCTGCTCGTAAGCAGCATACAAATCGCCGACACCGCCGGGGATCAACCGCGTGCAATAGAGCTGATACGCGCCGTCGCGCGGATAGACCGCGATGCGGCCGACCGCTGCCACGCTCATGCCGCTCGCCGGACGAAAGCGCAGCGACTGTGCGCTGCTGCGAAACATCACGCAGCGCAGGCTGCTCTCGGCATCCTTGAGCGTGAAGTAGTGGTGTCCGGACGGGTAGACCTTATAGTTTGACAGCTCACCCGTCACACAGACGTTTCCGAGCAGCATATCAGCGTCCAGAAGCTGCTTGATATGGGCATTGAGCTCTGTGACGGTAAAGGATGTACGCTCCATTTCAGCCTTCTGTGCAGCCTTCTTCCGCCGGAGCGAGCACCTCGCCCGGCGTCTCGGAGGGCACTGCTTCCGCCTCTGCGGTGGGCTCTGCTTCCTGCGCAAGCTCACCGCGCACAAAGCTTCCGAGCACGCCGTTGATGAACGCGACCGTCTCCGGCTCTTCATAGCCCTTGGCAAGCTGCACCGCCTCGTTGATCGCAGCGGCATTCGGCACATCGTCCATATAGAGGATCTCGCACATGGCGCAGCGCATGATCGCCGCAGCGGTGCGCGAGATGCGCTCAAGCCGCCAGCCGCGGGCATATTTCTCGATCATGTGGTTGAGCTCGTACATATGGTCATAGACCAGGCCGGTCAGCCGGCGGATGTAGTCAAGCTGCGTATCGTCCGGATACTCCCGGAACAGCGGATCTTCCTCCGCCAGTGTCGCAAAATACTCCCGGCTGAAAAATGCATCCGCCGTCTCGCGGGCATCCTCCCCGGCGAGCTGCGCGGCAAAGCTGAGCTGGATCGCGATCTCACGCGCAACCGTTCTTGTCATAGTGATTTCTCCTGCTTTTCCTTATTTGTCAAACGCCACGCCGGACACGTGCACGTTGACGATGGGCTTGCCGATACCGGTCATGGACTCCACCGCGCTCGTGACGGACTCCTGCACCGCTCTGGCAACGGCCACAACGCTGCAGCCATAGCGCACCGTGATGATCGTATCGACCGTCATCGTGCCGTCGACGATCTGCACCTTGATGCCCTTGGCGGCGGACTTGATGCCGAGCAGCTCGGCGAGCTCCGTCCCGGCAGAGGTCGCGATTCCGGCGACGCCGTCCACTTCCGTGATCGCTGCGCGCACCATCGCGGCAACGACGTCCTCAGAGATATTGATGCTGCCCTTTTCATCCTGGCAAGTAATATAATTTTCCGGCATAGAAAAATACCTCCTGATAAAATTGTACATTATAGTGTACCACGTACAGCGGCAAAAAGAAAGCAAAATGTTTTCAGCATCGCAAAAAGATGCACCCCGGTGCATTCCGGGGTGCATCTGCGAAAAATGCCGTTATGTTACTTCTTCACGTTCTGGCAGAAGTTCATCAGGATCGTTGCGACCTGCTGGCGGGTGGCGCTGCCCTGCGGGTCGAGGTAGACCAAGCCGTCAGACGCCTTGGTGCCGTTGATGAGGCCGAGCGCGACCGCATCCTGCATGGCCTCCTTCGCCCAGCCGCTCACCTGCGCGCCGTCCGGGAACTTGCTCAGGTCGGCGGGCGTCCACGTGCGCTCCATCTTGAGGACATGGAACATGTACTGCGTGAGGATGACTGCGATCTGCTCGCGCGTGACGGGCCCCTCCGGGTCGAACGTGGTCGGCGATTTGCCCGCGACCACATTGTTCTGGTACGCCCAGAGGATGGCGGGCTTGTACCAGTTTGCGGTCAGGTCGGTAAACGGCGTCGTGCCGCTCACCGCCGGCGTGCCCTCGAGGTTATAGAGGATCTGCACGATCTGCGCGCGCGTCGTCGTGCCGGTCGGGGCAAACGTGCCGTCGCCCATGCCGCCCATAATGCCGTGCGTCACGCAGTACTGGATGCCGGGGTATGCCCAGTTTTTCGTCACGTCGGTGAACATCTGCGTCACGTCAACGCTACCGGTGGCCGGGATGGTTTCCGTCTTGGTCGCGCTGCAGCGCGTGCAGGTATAGGTCCTGACGCCGGTCTCCGTCGCGGTCGGCTGCTTGGTCACCGTGCCGCCGTCCCACGCGTGGCCGAGCGCGTCCGTGTAAGTGTCCACATAGCTATGGCCGCAGGAGCAGGTGTGCGTCGTGTAGCCCTTTTCCGTGCAGGTCGGCGCGGTCACAACATCTGTGTAGCTGTGTTCGTGCGCGGTCTCCCGGATACAGCGGAAAGTCGCAAAGGCACTTGACGAATAGTCTTGATATTTTCTGTTATACACGGTCAAATACACATTATAGGAGGTGTCGGGTTTCGTAAGCGTCAACGTCACACTTGTGTCAGTCGTGTATATGGTCTTAAATCCGGAACCGCCTTTGCGGATATGCACCTCATATTCTCGCTGATCATATTTGCCCTGAAGCGGGCTTGGCGTCCAGCTGATGGTAAATTCCTCGCCCACAGTGACCACGTCCGGCACCGTGAGCTCCACTTTGGGAGGCTTGGCCGGCTGCTGATAGTTCTCCACGGTGTAGATGTTAAACAACTGCGCATTGCCGTTGCTGTCATTAGGTCCCCAGTTTCCATACAGCTGGAGCTGTGTGCCGGGAGCCGAACTGCCGTCCTTACAGTCTATCACAAGCCAATTGCCGGACGCGACCGAGTCCTTCGCCACCAGCTTGCAGAGGCCATTGTAGTAAGCAACATACCAATAGCACTTCGAGGTCAGCTTGTCACTTGTCGTGATTTTCGCCTGCGATGCGCAATTTCCCTCGTAGCAGAGGTAGTCATTGCTGTATGCATTCTGGATCACATAGCTATTGTCAAAACCCATGTGGGTAAATAACCAGATCACATTTGGGTCAGACGAGCCGGAGTTTACGATTTTCACATCCCGCTTTGCGTTTTGGTCATAGCACGTTCCGGTGGGCATCCATTTGTCCGCGCGGATGATATAACGGTAGACGTTTGTGCCGATGTTGATAAAATCCGGCTTGTACACAGCGCTCGAGAAGTCCGGGCGGATGACGCCCCAATAGGGGTTCGTAAAGCCGTTATATCTGATGTTTGTAACGTGGACGACTTTGCGCTGACTGGCAAAGTTCTGGTGCCAGGTGCTGTAATCCGATTCATAGATCGCGACATGGCCATACGGATTTTCACCATTGCCGCTGTAGACCAGAATGTCGCCCTTCTGCGGCTGTGCGTTTTGTAGTCTTTGCCAGCCGGCAGGGAGCTGATTCCACGAATAATCCACGCCGTTGCCGCCCGGAGAGGTCTGGCCGAGGTACGAGTAGTAAGCTTTGATCAGCGCCACGCACTCGCCGCTGCCGACGGGTTGCCCTTCTAGGCTTTTAACCCAGTTGATCGCATCGTCCGCTGTTTTGCCGTTGGTCGAGGCAAAGGCCGCCGTCGGCAGCAGACAGGCGACCATGATCACAGCGAGGATGAGACAAAGAACACGTCTTTTCATACGTCATCTTCTTTCTAAAAAGCTCTGTAAACGCGCATTTTTTTGACCGGGCGTGCACAAAAAGCGCGCCGGAAAACGCCGCGTTTACTTAGCGTTCAGTATACACACTTTGCTGTTTTTGGTCAACAGAAATATCAAAAAAATTTAACTAACCATGATTAGGAAGTCGCGCCATTACGCTGGATTATGTGTCATGTTTTGGCGTCAAAATGCCCCGTTCAGACGAACGGGGCGATTGGCATATTACTGCGCGTCCGCTTTGACCTCAATGACCTTGATCTGCGGCGCGGTGTAGTCCGTCTCGCTGACGATGACATCCGTGATCGTTGCGACCTGCGCCGTGCTCAGGCCCTCCGCCGGCGCAGGGACGGCGACCGTGATGCCCTCATCCGTGATGTAGACCACGCACTCGGAAAAGTCCTTGGCGAGCAGGAGATTTTCGATCTGTGTCTCCGTCATGGAGTCGCTCGCCATGGCGGAAATGGCGCGCATGGCGCTGTCGATCGTCTCCTGCGAGGCATCTTCGGCAGCCGATGCCGACTTGAGCAGCGACAGCGCTTCGTCGCGCGACTGCTGGCGCGTCAGGCGCGCCTTGGCGAAATAATCATCGGTCGAAGCCGAGGCTGCGGCGGTCTGACCGTCTGCATTGGCCGCCGCCATGGCAGCGTCCTCGGCAGCGGCCATTTCGGCGTCCGCACTGCCCCACTGCGCATTGTACGACCAGTTGAAATAGACCGCGGCGCACACAAACAGCAGCACCACGATGATCGCAACGTTCCGCTTGGTTTTTTTCATAGCTGCCCTCCCATTTTCAGATCACGCGTCCGGCTGCATTTTGAGCACGCTGATGCGATCGGTGCTCAGGCCGGTAAACTGTGCCACTGCCTGCGTCACGGCAAGCTGCACCTGCGGCGCGTCCGCCCCGTCGCAGACGACGACCGCGCCAAGGTACTGCGGGCTGACCGTGCGCAGCTCCACCGCCGCCTGTGCTCCGCCTCCGGCGGAAATGATGGCCGGCTGACCGGAATCATCCGTCGCCAGCTCCCGCTCCGCCGAGCAGCGGTACGACAGCAGCACCTGCACCTGACCTGCGCCGCTGATCTGCCGCAGCAGCTGCGCAAGGCGCTGCTCCTCGGTCTGGATGGTCTGCGTCTGTGTGTCAATCGGCTGCGCCGCTGTCGGTTCCGCCTTCGTCCGGCTTCCGCCCGGCAGCAGGAGCAGGATCAGCCCCGCCAGCAGGATGATGAGCACATATTTGTACTTGCCTGCAAATGCGCTGAGTTTTCGTGTGTTCATGATGCACTGCTCCATTCCTGCCGCGCGCGCGGGATGCCGAGATCGGCCTCAATGGTCTGCGCCAGGCGGCTGTTTTCCGCCGCGCCCGACGTGACTAGCCGGACGGCACACGGATACCAGTAGCCGTCGGTGCTCCACTGCAGCGTGACCTGCGCATCGGCGAGCGAAACGCCGCACTGCGCGGCTTTGTCCAATATATATGCGCGCAGCTCCGATTCTATGACCGTGCGCTGCAGGCGCTCACTGCTGTCGGACACCGCACCGTCTGTTGACACCGAGACGCGGCAGTCCTGCAGCGCGGCGGCATAGCTGTCATAATCGAACGACACAAGCGGCGAAAACAGCAGACACGTCAGCGCGACGCCGCCGATAAGCTTCACGACGCGGCGCAGGCTCTCAGACGTCGGAAACATGGCTGCAAGCGCCGTCAGCAGCGCAGCGCCCGCGAGACTCAGCAGCCACGCGCGCAGGGAGTCCATCATCCCGTCACCGCCTTCATACTCGATACGATGGAGAGAAACAAAATCAGCGACGCCACGCCGACCATCCCAAGCAGGAAGCCATACACATCCGCAAAGCCGCCGATCAGCCGCCCGACCCGCTTGTCGGCAAACGAAGCTGCGATCCCGGCGGCCAGCTTATACAAAGCATAGTGCACGGCGAGCTGCAAATACGGTGTGACGCACACGGCGGCAACGCTCAAAACGCCGACGATGCCGATACCGCCGCGCAAAACTGCAGCGCTTGCCGTGACGGTCGCCGCAGCGTCCGCCACGATGCTGCCCACGACCGGCAGCGCCGCGGAGACGGCGGTTTTGACGGCCTTGGCCGCAGCCGCATCCGCTGAGCCGGTGAGAATGCCCGTCAGCGACAGATAGAGCGTGAACACCCCGGCAAAACCGATGAGCAGCAGCCGAAGCGCCTTACGCAGCAGGGCGCTCAGCGCCGTGAGCACGTCCTGTTCGAGCGCCGCGCCGCAGATGACCGCGCCTGCGTATGTATACAGCATCGGCAGCAGCACCGCTGTCTCCGCCGACAGCAGAATATCGAGGAAGAGCGATGTCGCCGCGTATTTTGCCGCCGCCGACGTCGCCGCCCCGCTTGCCGCCGTAGCGGCGCACATACTCGGCAGCAGGATCTTGGAAAAATCGCGCAGTGTGGTCAGCGCGCTGCTGCCGGCCGTGATGCAGGACGTCACATGGGTGACGCTCAGCGCAGCCACTGCCACCGAACCGGTCATCTGTGTGACCTTGGCGCACGCACCGCTTGCAGATAGCGACGCGCACAGTGCCGCCAGAAACACGACCGCAAGCAGCAGCGCCGCATTGCGCGCGGCCGAAGCCAGCGCTCCCCCGCCCTCACGCAGCGCATAGTCCCAGAGCTTTTGCAGCAGTGGGCGTGGATGCGCGGCATCTGCGACGCTCAGCGCACCGAAGGCGTCATATGTCTGCGCCGGAAGCGCGGACTCCAGTTCCGCTGTGCCGAATGCCTCCGCCTGCTCGGACGCGATGTCATAAGCGCATACGCACGGTGTGCAAACGGCCGTCAGCGTCAGCACCGCCAGCAGCACGAAGATAAACCGCTTCATAGGCATGCTCCGATCATGGTCAGAAATGTGCGCAGCAGCGGCAGCGCCGCATAGAGCGCCGCCGCAACGCCGACGAGCTGCACAGCACCTGCGCCAGCAGCCTGTCCCGCGTCCTTGCAGAGGCTCTCTCCGATCATGGTCAGGATGCTGATGGTCATGCATTTGAGCAGCGGCCCGGTGTAGACGCCGGACAAGCCGCAGCCCACCAGACAGGCCAGCAGGATACGGGGCAGGCGCACGTTCAGCACGGCGATGGCCATGTTGTCCGTCCACGTCTGCTCAAGGGGAAGCACGCCCGACAGAAGGATGCGCACCACCTGACCCAGCGGCACGCCGTAGCGCCCCATAACAAAGGACAGCAAAAACAGCGCCAGCAGCGCTGCCGCCGCACTCAGCAAAAACGAGATCCCCGGCACGGTCTTATAGACCGTGGCTGCGGCGGCAGCGGCGACGACCACGATCAGCATCGCGCGAAAGACCGCCTCCATCAAAACGAAAACAGCTGCTTGATGAGCGCAAACAGCTCGCTGATCTTCTGGATCACCAGTACCAGCACCACGACCAGCCCCGCGATGGTCGTCATGAGCGCCTGCTCGTCGCGCCCCGCGCGCGAGAGCAGGATGTTGAGCACGGCGACGAGGATCCCGATCGCCGCGATCTTAAAGACAAGGTCAACGTCCATAAGTCCCTCCCCGGTTCAAAGCAGCGCAACGGCGGCGAGCAGACCGAGCGTCGCGCCGAGGCCGCAGACCAGTTTACCGCGCTGCCGCGCGTCATCTTGCAGTGCAGCGGAAATGCTCCGCAGCGACGCAATGCAGGTGTCCAGTGCCTGCCGCTGGAGCTGCGCGTCATATTTTCCAAGCTGCGCGCCCAATGTCAGCAGCGCGGCGCGCGCGGCCGGTGTGAGCATGTCCAGTGCCCGGATCGCCGCCGTCCATTGCTCACAAAACGGCCGCTCGCTGTCCGTGATGCCGTCTGCGAGGGCGGTGTATTGCGCATGCAGCGGCTCCGGCGCCGTCTCCGCCGTGTGGCGCAGTGCTTCCGGCAGCGGCAGCAGCCGCCCGACGATGTCGCTGCGCAGCAGCTGCAGGCTGTCGATCACCGCCGCAAGCAGCTGCGCGCGCTGCTGCAGTTCGCGCCGAAGCGCGAAGCCCGCCGCGGTGCTGCCCAGAAACAAAAGCGCTGCGCCCAGTCCGTGCGCCCACGTCATGGCAGCTCCTCGAGCGTGTAAAAACGCGCGCCGCCGCTGCGCGTGATGCACACGGCGCGGCGGAAAATATGCTCGTCCAGCAGCGCGCGGTACAGCGTCCGGCAGCGCAGCGCACCGACGCTCTGCGCGTGCGCCGTCGCCAGCAGCGCAACGCCGCAGCCGGCGGCGATACGCATCGCTTCGATGTCCTCCGGCGCGCTGATCTCGTCAAACGCCAGCACATCCGGGCGCATGGCGCGCAGCAGCATCATACAGCAGGCGGCCTTTTGTCCTCCGGTCATGATGTCCGTGTTCGCGCCGACGTCGAACTGCGGCGTCCGGTTTTGCACCGCCGCTATCTCGCCGCGCTCGTCCATAAGCGAGATGCGCAGCCCTTGGTCGGACAACCGGCGCACGCACTCGCGCAGCAGCGTCGTCTTTCCGCCGCCGGGCGGTGAGAGAATGAGTGTGCTGCAAAAGCCGTCCTTCATCAGCTGCGGCACGAGCGCATCGGCGCACCCGGGCACGGCGTGCGGAATGCGCACGGACACGGAGCTCAGCTGCCGGATGCCGTCGATCTGACCGGCAGCCTGTCCATAGGCACAGCCGCACAGCCCGACGCGGCAGCCACCAGCCGTCTGTAAGTATCCCTGCCGGATCTGGTCTGCTGCCGCATAGACGGACGCGCGCGTTGCGCGCTCGAGCAGATAGTCCAGATCGTCCGGCAGCACGGCACGGCACGCCGCAGGGTACACATTTTCCTGCGTCAGCAGCACGGGCGGCCGCCCGATGCGGCAGCAGATCTCCTCCACGAGCTCGTCCCGGTCGCGCTGTGTCTGCGCGATGGCCTGTCCCAGCGACGGCGGGAACAGCGCCAGCGCCTGATTTGTGAAGATCATCCGTCTCCCTCCTCTTTTGTCCTGCCACATCCTATGCATGCGCAGCATAAGACAGAACAAAAAATGAGAGGCAGCCAATAAGCTGCCTCTCTCAAGCAAAGGATAGATCAAATTAGAGTTTGCGGCACTCGAGGTAATAGCGCTTGTCCGCACCGAGGCCGATCGAGAAGCTCTTTTTCGGGAACGGGCCAGAGCGGAGCACAGACGTGAAGAGCTCCTCTTTTTCCATGCGCGGCATCAGGATGCCGCAGCAACCGTCTCCGGCGGCGAGGTCAACAGCCTCGTCATCGCCGTGGATATAGTCGATCCGGCCGCCATGCGCCTGCATATACGATGCGCAGAATGCATCCAGCGCAGCAATGGCCTCGCCGAGCGAGCTGCCGCGTGCGAGAATGTCTCTGCGCTGCGCACCAGCCAGCAGCGTGACCGCATAGCCGCGGCCGTCTGCTGCCGCAAGCGCGGCCTCGGCAGCGTCCAGCCAATGCGCCGCATCGGTCTCAAAGAGGACACGGTGGATGGGCTCGAACGTCACGGCCGGACTGTGCAGGTTCACAAGCTCGACCAGTGCATAGCGCGCGGAGTCAACTGCCGCCTGTTCGGGCGTGAGCGTTTTTTTCTTTTCCAGCCAGCACTGACGGGCAGCTGCCAGACTGTGGTTGCCGTCCGCAATTGCAAAACGCATGGGGTGCTCGCCGTCCGTGCCGACACCGGTCGCACACAAAGCGGCTGCGAGCTGCTCTGCTGCGTCCCCGGCGATGCGGCGGGCGCAGATGGGCCCGCCGCCGGACATGAGGTCGAAATCATAGAGCGTGTCACCCGCAAGCGCCTCCGCCTTGCGGCAGATAGCATCCTCCGGATCTGTATAAAAGACCATGATGTGCGGCATTTCCAGCGCCGCTGCCGCACGGATGCGCACACGCGCCGGAAGGCGCGAGGCGACCGTGCCCTCCGTTGCACGGATGGGCGTGACGGAATCGGGCGCGTAATCATACGCCTCAAGATCAAGCGCGCCGACGATGCCACAGCGCACAGCGCCGCCCGGCAGCGTACGCTGCACGAGCACAAGGCTGTGCGGCACGGTGCGAAACACGCCGCTGTCCAGATAAGCGTGCATCGTCTGCTGAATGGCACGCGTCGTCGCCGCTTCGTCACACTTACCGAGGTAAAACTCCGGCAGCATCAGCCGCAGCGTAGAGGGTACGTCGCCGACCGTGTCCTGCACTGCGCGCCAATAGGCGGCGTCCGACGTGAACTGGTCGCAGGCAATGACACTCCAGCGATGCATATCCGCACGCTCAGGCAGCAGAATATCCGTAGGGGCAAAAAACAGGTTCTGGTTCATTCGAGACTCCATTTTTCCGCTCTGCCGACGGCGCGCAGCCAGTTGTCATGCTGCCGCTTTGCCTGCTCGGCATCCATTTCCGGCTTGA
>OGLG01000824.1_pt1 | contig 21686 bp, 20 predicted proteins | sample 1572621 | NCBI WGS metagenome assembly OGLG01 (sample SAMEA2581912, study PRJEB24529) | metagenome | biome: Human gut stool | place: China | collected 2011 | reverse complement strand
CGGCGATGTTGGTCACTCCCGCAATCCACGCCGGAAGCGAAGTCGACAGGCGCCACTCCCCGCTCGGATCCGCGGCGACGCTGTCGCTTATTACGGCCGGTGACGACGTTTCAGACTGCCGGTTCCCGGAAGCGTTGGCTGCCACAGGAATCAGCAGAGCCACTAATATGGTGAGTAGAATTTTCAAAAAGAATGACTGGTTTTTTATAAATAAAAGTGCGATGATTCCAATTGTATATGGCGCAAAGATAATATTATTCGGTGAATCAGCCAACTATTTAACTATCTTAAATACTGATAATACACACCTGCCGTCAGGTCTACCGCCGGTGAGCGGGATATTTTGAGGGTCGGGCTTTTTTCGCTACTTTTGCAGCCGAAAACGCAAACTAATAATGAAAGTACTAAAATTCGGAGGTACTTCGGTCGGGACGATAGCGTCGCTGACCAATGTCAAAGCTATCGTCGAGGGATGCCGCGGCGAACAGGCGATTGTAGTTGTTTCGGCATTGGGAGGCCTGACCGACAAACTTATAGCCACATCCCGGCTTGCCGCGTCGGGCCAGACGGCAGAATGGCGCGAAAGCCATTCGTCGATGGTCGGACGCCACCGCGAGATTATCGCGGCGATGATACCCGACAACCGTCGCAGCGCCGTCGAAAATGAAGTCGGCGCCCTTCTCGAGAGCCTTGCAGAGGAATTTTCAGATATCGAAAAGCGCGGCAAAGTCGACACCGAAGCCTCTGACCGCGTTGTTTCATTCGGCGAAAGGATGTCGAGCGTTATCGTGACGAATATGCTCGACGATGCCGTGCGCTTCGACTCGCTTGATTTCATAAAGACAATAACGCGCTATGGGCGCCATGCGCTCGACAACGACGCGTCGCAGCCTCTCATACATGCCGCTTTCGACAACTGGGACGGCGCAGTGGCCGTTGTTCCCGGCTTCATAGCCCGCGAAAGCACCGACGGCCACATAACCAACCTCGGGCGAGGCGGCAGCGACTACACGGCCGCGATTCTGGCAGCAGCCCTCGGAGCGCGCGTGCTCGAGATATGGACCGACGTCGACGGCTTCATGACGGCCGACCCGCGAGTGATTCCCACGGCCGAGGTTGTCGGCAGCATGTCGTTTGTCGAAGCCATGGATCTCTGCAACTTCGGCGCAAAGGTCATTTATCCGCCGACAATCTACCCCGTGTTCCACAAGAACATACCTATCTACATCAAGAACACCTTCAACGCCGAAGCCCCCGGCACACGTGTGGCCGAACGCACGGGCCGGGCCGACGAAGAGGGAGGCTTCAAAGGGGTTTCGTCGACAAAGGGGCAGTGCATGATTATTCTCGAGGGAAATCTGCTTCAGACGGTCGACTCTCTGGAAAACAGAATGCTGAACGCCCCGGGGCGCGAAGGTATCGACGTTTTCCCGGTGAATCTCTACCCCTACAGCGCCACAACCGTAGCCCTCTCTGTGAAAGAAGACGCAGCCGACAGGGCTGTAAAGACAATCCGTGACGAATTCTCGGAAGAAATCGAAGAGGGGGGCATAAGGGAAATCAAAGTCATGCCGGGCATGGCTCTGGTAGCTGTCGTAGGCCGCGACCTCATGAAAGACATATCGCTGAGAAGCCGGATATTCGAACTTCTCAGCGACAATGGAATGACAATCGAGGCTTTCTCGCGCGAGGCGAGCGACACAAACCTCTCGTTTCTTATTTCAGGCGACAGCCTTCAGCCGGCTATGCGAATCATCCACGACACTATGCTTGCCGAATGCCCGTCGCGTCCGATCGCGGTGCCCGAGCGATCCGTGCCTGAGGAATAACCGGTTTTACTTTTCGAGCGAATCAACCCAGGCGGCAATACTATCGGGCGACGTGCCGTTGAGCAGACGTCCGCCGATGAATTTCACTGCCGGATACTCTTTTGCGAGCGCCGTGTCACAGGGCTCGATGGGACTTCCGCCTGAAGTGGCGAAGGTGGCCACGCGCTTTCCGCTGAGATCGTAAGTATCGAGAAAGGTCTCTATAATCCTCGGAGCCACATACCACCATATAGGATAGCCTACGAAAACGAGGTCGTAGTCGGCCGGATTGAAGTCGATAGGCTTGATGGTCGGACGCGCCGACGAATCGCGCATCTCGACCGACGAGCGCGACAGCTTGTCGTGCCAGTCGAGATCTGCGTCGGTATAGGCCTCTGTCGGCTGAATCTCGAAGAGCCTGGCACCGGCGGCGCGGGCCACTTCCTCAGCTGCGGCACGGGTTGTTCCCGTTGCCGAGAAATAAACTACTGCTGTTCGTGTTGAATCTGATTTCTGTTTCATTTCAGAAGATGCCGATTTGCTGTTTGAGCTGCACGCTACGGCGCAAAGCCCCACAACAGCGATGAGTGTCAGAAAAATCTTACGCATGGATTATTTTGAGAGTTTGTCGTATTCTTCGTCGGTGACCGGCTCGAGCCATTCTGTCGAGGTATTCTCGCCCGGCACGCCGAAAGCGAGATGGGCAAACCATGAATCAGCCTGAGCACCATGCCAGTGTTTCACATTGGCGGGAATATTGATTACGGTTCCGGGCAGAATCTCGACTGGAGTTTTCCCTTCTTCCTGATACCAGCCCCGGCCTGCGACGCCGATAAGCATCTGGCCGCCCCCTTTCGAGGCGCGGTGGAGAAGATAGCCGGGTTCGCAGGCTCCGTCACCGGGATAGCAGACCATAACGATTCCGTTGAACAGTTTGTCGAAACGGCTGCGCGTCAGCGCCTTCGCGGTTCCTCCGTCGAGATATTCGACCCTGTCGCCGTCGACTTCGGTGACAACAATATAGCGCCCTCCTACTCCCGCAAAAAACGGAAGAGGCATATCCTCGGGCAGCGCATGGTCTTTCAGCTCATAGGCCCCGCTATCAATGCCGTAGCTCTTCAACAGCTTGCTCAGTCCAAAGAGCGAACGGAACGGCATTGCGCGGAATTCACTGTTAGTGAACCTGATGGTATGGTTCACCCCCAGAGCCGACAGAATATCGCAGGCAGAAGTCGGAATCTCTTTCATACGCAGGCTGCAATATTACATCTGCGCACGGATCTTCGACAGCAGAGCCTGTCCGTCGATCTCGCCGCTGTGGCGCCACACTTCCTTGCCATCGCTGTAGAGGATGAACGTCGGAATTGTCGACACCCCCTGACTGTCGGCAAGCGAATTGTTCTCGTCGATATCAAACTGATAGACATCGGCCTGTCCTTCGAGAAGCTCTTTGATTTCGGTCACGACAGGCATCATGTGCTGGCAGTGGGGGCACCATGAAGCGTAAAATTCAACCAGAACGGTTTTGCTCGAATTGATAAGTTCAGAATAATTCATAAAGCAGGAAATAGTAAAGATTAAAACTACAGAATAAACCCGCGCCGACCCCCATTGGTTCAGTCGGCATGACTATCACGCGAAAACAAAACGACGATTGCAGCGCTCCGACATCACGAAAATCATTCTCTGAAATCCTCACCACGAAAAACCCGGGGGCGCACATCCGCCTCCGGGTTCTTTATGTAGTTGTCTGAATAAGATCAGTTGTAGAGGAAGCGCTTGATCGAGCGCTTGGGGGTCTTCTCGAACTCGGTCGGGCGCAACTGAATCTTGTCGATACGCTCGTAGGGGGCGACTTTCTTGTTGAGCTCCTTGCGGATAGCCTCCATGACTGCCGGCAGCTGCTCGGTGGTTATTCCGTCGCGGTCGACGACCTCATAATCGGGATAGACGAGAGCCACGAGGCTGCGCCCGCGCTCAACGACGAGGCTCTCGGCGACATACTGCATGTTGTTGAGCTTGGCCTCGATCTCTTCGGGATAAATATTCTGGCCGGTGGCGGTCAGGATCATCGTCTTGTAGCGTCCTTTGATAAAGAGCGTTCCGTCGGGCGTGCGGGTTCCCATATCGCCCGTGTGAAGCCAACCGTCGGGGTCGAGAACAGCCTGAGTGGCCTCGGGATTCTTATAGTAGCCCTTCATGACGTTCTGCCCTTTGACACATATCTCACCAGGAACGTTGACGGGGTCGGAGCTGTCGATTCGCGAGTGCATGATTCCCGGGAGCGTGCGCCCGCTTGAGCCACAGATAAACTCGCGCCAGTAGGTGTAACTGATCAGCGGCCCGCATTCTGTCATTCCGTAGCCGACAGTGAAGGGGAAATTGATCTTATGGAGGAACTGCTCGACCTCGGCGTTGAGCGGCGCTCCGCCGACGATGACCTGCGAGAACTCGCCGCCGAAGGCCTTGACGAGCTTGGCGCGTATCTTGTTGTAGACGATCCTGTCCATCAGAGGCACAGCCATCATCCGCTTTATCGACTTGCGTTCGAGCATCGGAGCGATCTGCTTCTTATAGATCTTCTCGAGAATGAGCGGGACACACAATATAAGGTTCGGCCTGACTTCGCTGAATGCTTTGACAAGCAGAATCGGTGTAGGCATCTTGTCGAGAAGTGTAACGTGGGAACCGGCGCCGAGCGGAGTCAGCATATCGAAAGCGGCCCCGTAGGCATGGGCCAGCGGCAGGAACGCCAGACAGCGCGAACCGCTGAAATGGAGGCGCGACCGAACGCCGTAATACGTGTTTCCAGCCAGATTGTCGAGCGTCAGCATGACGCCTTTCGAGAAGCCGGTGGTGCCGGACGTATAATTTATCTCGGCAACAGTCTGAGGATCGATCAAAGGATATTTGACATTCTCGCGTCGGAAGCCTTCGGGATAGACTTTGGCGAAGGCCGCGGGAAGGGCCTCGATTGCCTTTCGGGCACGCCCGCGGTTGGAGGGATGCTCGCCGAGCAGCGAGCGGTCGTCGAGCGACAAGGCCGCCTTAAGCCCCGGCATACGGTCGAAATTCATGTGCTCCCACACGCTTCCCGACACAAACAGCAGAACCGATCCGCTGTGGTTGATGATATGCATCGCATCTTCGGGATTGAACTCCGCCAGAACGGGAACCACGATTGCGCCGTAGGTCAGCGTGGCCATATAGCTGACTACCCACGAGACTGTGTTCTTGCCCATGACGGCGATTTTGTCGCCGCGCTTGACGCCAAAGAGACGGAACATAAGATGGGCCTGAGCTATGCGGCGCGACAGATCGGCGTAGGTCATCGTTGTACCGCGCCCGTATTGCGACAGGGCCGGCAGATCCCAATTCTCGCGAAAAGAAGCCTGAAAGAGTTGCAGAAGGTTTTCGTTATCCATAAAATTTGTTTATAAAACAGCTCTATCGAGCTTCATAGCTACAAAGTTCGATAAAAATCCTTTATAATACAACAATTTAGTTCGACAAGACGCCCCGCGCTTAACCTTTTATAACAATTGCACGATTTTTTGGCAACTGTGCAGCCATTTTTTAGGGAAAGCGCGCTTGAAAACCCGGCGAAATTAGCTAAATTTGCATCGTCACCAATCCGACTAAATTATGTTGCAAGGAACAGGCGTGGCTCTGGTCACCCCATTCAAGTCAGCTGAAAGCCGCGACGTCGATTACGACGCCCTGGCGAAGATCATCGACAACCTGACAGCTGTCCCCGTCGACTTCATCGTCGCCTTCGGGTCGACAGCCGAAACACCCACCCTCAGCCCCGACGAAACCTCCCGTCTCGCCGACTTCATTGCCCGGAAAGTCGACGGCCGGGTAAAACTCGTCTACGGGCTCGGCGGCAACAATACCGCCGATGTAGCCCGGCGCCTCGCAGCCCTCGATCCCGACGGCCCCTTCAGCGCCGTGCTCTCCGTGGCGCCTTTCTACAACCGCCCGACCCAGGCCGGCCTCTACGCCCATTTCCATGCTTTGGCAGACGCCAGTCCTCTTCCGATAGTGCTCTATAACGTTCCTTCGCGCACCGGCGTCAACATCGCCGCCGAGACAACCCTGCGCCTTGCCGCCGACTGCCGGCGCATCGTCGGAATCAAAGAAGCATCGGGCAACCTGAACCAGATAGGCGAGATTCTACGCGGCCGCCCCGAAGGATTCAGTGTTCTGTCGGGCGACGACGCCCTTACCCTCGCGCTCATAGCCATGGGAGCCGACGGCGTCATCAGCGTCATCGCGAACGCTTTTCCGCGCCAGTTCAGCCTGATGGTCAGCGCCGCTTTAAACGGCGATATTGCCCGCGCCCGCGCCCTCGACGCAGCCCTGCGCCCATCCTACGCCCCGCTGAGCGCCGACGGTAACCCTGCCGGAATCAAGACATTGCTCAATCTGCTCGGTCTCGCCTCGCCGGCTGTCAGGCTGCCGCTCGTCGAAGCTACCAAAGCTACCCGCGACTGTTTTGCAAAAGTAATTGAAAAAACCATTTGGCCATAACAGAAAAAAAGCTTACCTTTGCACCGTTGTCGGGTTCGGTAGCTCAGCTGGATAGAGCAACAGCCTTCTAAGCTGTGGGTCCCGGGTTCGAATCCCGGCCGAATCACATACCTACTGATCCATTAGCTCAGCTGGTTTAGAGCGCTTCCTTGACAGGGAAGAGGTCACTGGTTCGAATCCAGTATGGATCACCAATAATTAATTGTAACGACCGCCCCAAATTGGGTGGCCGTTTTTGTTTATGGCCTTTGGAAAAGATGGTTCCAAAATTTGTCATACCCATGTAGGGTCGCGGCATGCCGCGGCCCTGTGTCATAAACCCTGTGTCATAAATATGATATATTGGTTTTTTGGATCTGCGACCTACAATTCAAGCGAATTTTCCTTCAGCAGGAAATCGTAAATACTTATGATTGATATCCCCGCATTGTTGTGAATCACGGGGGTGTGCTCGCCTACGATTATTATTTTCTTGAATGAATCGCCAACATTGCGCAAAGAGGCTTCTTCTTGTTCTATCTTGGACTGGTTCTCCATTCGATATGCCGACTGAATATAATATCTTCTGCTACCGAGATTGCATACAAAATCAATCTCATAATGCCTACGTTTTTGTTTGCCATCTTCTCTAACGACTACCGGCACCACACCAACATCGACATTAAAGCCTCTGATGCGCAATTCATTGTAAATTACATTTTCCATAACATGGCTGTAGTCGGGCTGCCTGAAATTCATCCTTGCATTTCTCAATCCAGGATCTACGAAATAGTATTTGTGGGGAGTGTCAATATATTTGCGCCCTTTGACATCATATCGTACTGCTTTTTCCATTAGGAAAGACTCGCATATGATGTCGAGATACCTCTTTATCGTTATTGCCGACAAATCGTTTTGACGCAAAGATTTAAAAGTATCTGCTATTTTCTTTGGATTTGTGAGGCTTCCGACTGTGGATGATATTATATCGAAGAGTATTTCAAGTTCTTCTTCCTGCTTTATATTATATCGTTCGAGTATATCGCGTATATATGTTTCTTCATATACGTTACGCAAGAATGCCATCTTTTCCTCCCCGCTTTTCATAGTGATAGTTTCAGGCAGTCCCCCATAAAGAAGATATTCCGCCAGATTTTCTTCTTTCGAGCGGTCATAGGCCGAATGGTATTCACTGAAACTTAACGGATAGATATGCACAACATCACCTCGACCCCGAAACGTAGTTATAATATCTTTCGACAAGAAGCGGGCATTACTGCCGGTAACATACATATCAGCATTCGATATTTTCAGGTAACTGTTGAGAACATCTTCAAATTCCGGTACGAGCTGTATTTCATCAATTAAGATATAATACATCTGTGTATCTGTCATTTTTGAATCTATGTATCCAAGCAACACATCCGGATCGCGAAGTGATTTATTTCGACGGTCCTCCAAGTCAATTTTAATAATATGGCTATCAGGCTCATTATTCTCCTTTAGCCAGTCTCTAAAAAGATTAAAGAGCAAGTATGACTTACCACTCCGCCTTACACCGGTAACGATTTTAATTCGATGATTGTGTCGGCGAGCAATGAGTCGATTAAGATATAAATCACGCTTTATCGAGTCCATATTGCTTCACATTGATGTCACTTGTGACAGTTTTATAAAGCAAAGATAGTGCCTATTTTCTTGTGAACAAAATACCTTTGAAAAAATTTGTCATACCCAAATTTTAGCACTAATTTTGTCATGCAGACCTCTATGCAGAACCTCGGATCCGAGATGATGCAGATGTATGCAATGACATAATGAAAAGCGTACTTGACGCTCTTTCTTGGCTATCTGAAATCTGGAAAATTTCTTAGGTAAGGTCAAGGATGTAGCAAACAGTAGACGGCTTATGTAGATATGTATTCTGCCGATTACAGACGCTTGAGCGTTAGTTATCGGAACTATACATAATTCTGCGTGAGGTTCTACATGTTTGCTCGTTCAACTTTACCGGGCAATTCCAGAGCCTCAGATAGCACGAACGAGCAACTTAGTATGGCTCTCACGCTTTTTCTTTGTAAACCAAATTAATTTCGCCAACATAGAGAGCCCGGCGGTAATATTTCATTTATGAATAAATACTTTCTTCGTGCCACAACCATTAGTTTTCTATTCACAAGTTTAGCTGGTTTGTGTCAATCAATCCCTCAAATGCATTTAAACGCTCAGACATTTACGCCATCAACTTTTACACCAACCCCTTACACACCTCAAACATCCGACTATTCTATACTTCAAAAATCTATTGAAAAAGCAGAAGACCGCGAGCGAGAAGCTAATGAACTATATCTTAAGCTCATTGATTTATGCAAAGAAACAGCAGAAGAACTAGGGCCAGAAAATAGAGATTGGTTTAATCATTACCAAAGTTCAATATTCAGCTCAGTTGAGGAATTAATCGAATTGGGCTACTTCCAAAGCGCAATCAAGCAAATCTACGAGTCGATGTCAAATCTCCGCAACGACAAAGAAATAACATATCGTATTGATAGTTGGAGAAATTACATGAATCAATGTTTGACGAACCAAATAAATTATTCTCAAGGAAAAGTGTCGCCAGTAGCTTATGCATATTGGTGCACAATAAGCCAGTATAAATTCACACCAGAATATAATTATTCAGGTCAATTAATTGGCTACAAACCATGCTCCGTCCCATATTTATATGAAAGTATAAATTGGGATAGTGTTAAACAATACATAACATCGCAAGGCAAAGATAACGTAGAGCACCTGTGGCAATCATATTTCTCAGAGCCAACACATTATGCATCATTAAAGCAAGAGTTCGACGTTTCATGTTTTGTATATGACACCCTCAGTAAACAGCTTAGCGATATAACCATTTCCGACGAGAAACGAACAAATATCAATTCTACTCTCAATGATTTAAAATGGTTATTATTTGATTCGGCCCAGAAACCCTCCTTTGCGACGATGACTGAAAAAATTCGCAATCAGATTAAGGACAGTATTCCGATAAAATCAAAAGGCACTAAATCCAAAAACTCAAAATCAAGGCATTCTAAAAGAAAACATAAACGATAATTAACTCAGTTACTTCGAAAGACTGTCGAAGAGAGCGATCAGGCGCTGGAGTTCGGCGTCGTCGGCGAAGCGGAAGGTTATCTTTCCGCGTCCTTTTTTGTCGAGCGAGAAGTCGACGGGGGTCTCGAATCGCTTCGAGAGATGTTCGCGCAGAATGTCGAGATCGGTCGAAGGTGCCGGCTTCTCACTGCGCGATCTGGCGGGAACACCTCCCTGCTCCCAGCTTTTTGCGAGGCGCTCGACGTCGCGCACCGACAGCCCTTTTTCGAGAATCATGTTGTAGAGCTTGAGCTGGAGGCGCGGATTGCTTATCGTCAGCAGCGCGCGGGCGTGCCCCATGTCGACGCGGCGGTCGCGCAGCCCGACCTGCACTTCGGCGGGGAGCCGCAACAGGCGAAGGAAGTTGGCGATCGTGGCGCGCTTCTTGCCGATGCGTTCGCTCAGGCGTTCCTGGGTCAGGCCATACTGGTCGAGAAGTTTCTTGAATGTCAAGGCAATCTCAATGGCGTTGAGGTCTTCGCGCTGGATATTCTCGATAAGGGCCATTTCGGTCAGCTCGGCGTCGTTGGCCGTGCGGATATAAGCCGGCACTGTCGTGAGCCCGGCGCGGAGGGCGGCGCGATAGCGGCGTTCACCGGCGATTATCTGATAATCGTCGGGCCCGACTTTCCTGAGCGACAGCGGCTGGATTATTCCGAGTTCGCGTATCGAGGCCGCGAGGTCGTCGAGCGACTCTTCGTCGAATGTCCGGCGCGGCTGGTCGGGATTGGGTTTTATGCGCGAAATCTCTATCTCGTTGATCGCGCTCGAGCCGCGTGCGGGCACGTCGTCCATCGAAATCAGCGAGTCGAGTCCTCGGCCCAGTGCATTGCGTTGTGACATATCTCTATCGTCGTAGTGTTGGTTTATTTGCGGTGGTTGCGGGCGATCAGCTCCTTGGCCAGAGCCACATGACTCGTAGCGCCGCGGCTGTCGGGGGCATAGAGCAGAGCCGGCAGTCCGTGGCTCGGAGCCTCGCTCAGGCGGATATTGCGCGGAATGACTGTATCAAAGACCATATTGGCGAAATGGCTCTTAAGCTCTTCGTAGATCTGGTTGGCCAGACGCAGACGTGCGTCATACATCGTAAGCAGGAAACCTTCGATCTCGAGCTTCGGGTTGAGTTTGGACTTGATTATCCTGATAGTGTTGAGCAGCTTGGTGATTCCTTCGAGAGCGAAATACTCGGCCTGAACGGGAATCATAACCGAGTCGGCTGCCGTCAGCGCGTTGACGGTTATGACGCCGAGCGACGGCGAGCAGTCGATCAGGATATAGTCATACTTATCGCGTATGCCCTGCAGAGCGTGAAGGAGGGTTTTATCGCGGTCTTTCTTGCCGACAAGCTCTATCTCGGCTCCGGCGAGGTCGATCCGCGACCCGACGAGGTCGAGCCCTTCGACACAGGTCTTGACCTGACTTCCGTCCATGGGATAGTCGTCGACAAGACATTCATAGATCGACGACGACATCTGCCGTGGGTCAATCCCGTAGCCCGACGTGGCGTTTGCCTGAGGATCGGCGTCGATTATCAGCACCTTCTTCCCTTCGGCGGCAAGCGATGCGCCGAGGTTGATGGTGGTGGTGGTTTTTCCTACGCCGCCTTTCTGGTTGGCTATTGCAATAACTTTACCCATAATCTTTATTGATTTGACAGGTGTGGAATAAGCTCTGTTAGAGTATTCAACGGCAAAATAACCATATTTTCGCCAATCTACAGCAAAGATTATCAACAAAAAGCGTTAAAATGTTAATAACCCGCCGTTTTTGTTAATAACCTCAGAAGGGGCGACGAGGTTTCAGGGCCTGAAAATCCTTGATATAGAGCGGTGTCGAATAGGCAGTGTCGATGAAATCGCGTCGATGCCATGCCTGTTCGACCAGAGCTATCATGCCCGAGGCGAGCGGCGCGACATCGGACATAAACTGAGCGTTGGGGCTGTCGATCACCCCCGAGGCTTTTCCGGCGCCGTTGCCGACTATGACCGCGCGTCCGCTCTCAAGCAGTCCGGCGAAACTACCGCTGTCGAGAATCATAGCCTGCGGCTCGGCCACAACGTTAAGAGCCGTGTCGTAGACAGCGGTATAGACCTCCATGCGGCGTGCGTCGATCATAGGTATGAAAAATTCCTGACCGTCGTATTCGGCCGAGAACATGGCCTCTACAGCCAGCAGCTTCAGCGTCGGAATCCCGATAAGCGGAATTCCGAGAGAGTAAGCGAGCCCCTTGGCCTCGCTGAGACCTATACGCAGCCCGGTGTAGCTTCCGGGGCCGAGCGACACGGCCACAGCCGACAGCTTCATCTCATGCTCGCGGGCATGATCGAGACAGTCTTTGACAAAAAGGCTAAGCAAAGCCGCATGGTTGCGGCCGCCGAAGTCTTCGCGATGACACAGAACGGCGCCGTCGTCGGTCAGTGCGGCCGAGCAGGTGTCGGTAGAGGTTTCTATATTGAGGATTGTTGCCATGAGATGGGAAATGTTATCTGGTCAGAGAGTCGATACGGCGTTTCGACAGACCGTCGAGCAACTGCTGGATACGGTCACGGATTCCGCGCAGGCGCGCCACAGCCAACGCCCGGCGCTCGGTCTCACCGCCGCGGGCGGCGAGCTGATCGCGCACAGCCGAAATACGCATCACCTTGTCGCGCACCATAAAGCTGATGATGCGGAGCAGTTCGATGTCGTCGGGAGTGTAGAAACGCGTGCCGCCATCGTTGCGGCGCGGGCGAAGCTGCGGAAATTCCTGTTCCCAGTAGCGCAACGTCGATTGTGCGAGGCCAAGCATCTCGGCCACGTCGCGAATCTTGTAGAACTTTTTGTCGAGCTTATCGCCTTTTTCCATATCTACGGCAAAATTAGCAAATTCTGACGATATGACAATCGGCAAAAGCTTAGTAGGAACAGGCTGCGCGGGGTTTTTCGTCATTTTTTGTAATTTTGTGGGGCGCTTTACGTTTTATAATCAGAATGTATCGATTTCTACTGGTTTTGATCTTCGGCGCGGCGGCCTGCCTGGCAAAGGGGCAGGTCAACGTCGACCAGGTTATCCGCATCGGACAGAACACGATGTGGCTCGAAGACTATGTGCTGTCGATACAGTATTTCAATCAGGCCATCGCGGCCAAGCCCTATCTGGCCCAGCCCTACTTTCTCAGAGCCGTCGCCAAGCTCAATCTCGACGACCTTCGCGGCGCCGAGGCCGACGCCACAAAAGCTCTCGACCGCAATCCCTATCTGACCGACGCCTGGGAGGTGCGCGGTGTCGCCCGGCAGAACCTCGGGCTCAACGCCGAGGCCGTCGCCGACTACGACCATGCTCTCGAAAACAACCCCTATTCGCGGGCGCTCCTTTACAACAAGGCCATGGCACAGACCGAGCTGAAGGAATATCAGGCGGCCGACTCGACTTTCGGGCGACTGCTGCGCTATCATCCCAACTTCGAAGGGGGATATATCGGGCGGGCACGCCTGAGCCTCGCAGCCACCGACACAGCCGCTGCCCTGAAAGACCTCGCACGCGCTCTCGAACTGAATCCGCAGAATGTCAACGCACGCCTTATCCGCGCCGACATAGCCCTGAATTCCACTAAAGACTATCAGGCGGCTCTGGCCGACATGGATCAGGCCATACGCCTGCAGCCAAACGAAGCCGGCTTCTATGTCAACCGCGCCTACGTGCGCTATCGGCTCGACGACTACCGGGGAGCCATGGACGACTTCGACCGTGCCATCGACCTCGATCCGCTCAACCGCGCCGCTCTGTTCAACCGCTCGATGCTCTGCGCCGAAGTGCGCGACTTCAACCGTGCCATCGACGACCTCAGCCGTGTTCTCGATCTCGACAACGACGACTACCGCGCCCTCTATAACCGCGCCCTCATCTACCGCGAGCTTGGCGACACCCGCAACGCGCTGGCCGACCTCGACCGCCTCATAAGCCGATTCCCCGACTTCGCCGCCGCCTATTTCCTTCGCTACGACGTCAAACGATCGGCCGGAATGCGCAATGCCCAGCCCGACTTCGACAAGTCGGTGGCGCTGGCCAAGACGCGCCTCCACATGAGTCAGGACAAATTTGTCGAGGCCACCGAGCGCTCCGACGATCCCGGCTCAGAGACTCAGGAGCAGGTCGAGGCCCGCTTCAAACAGCTTCTGACTGTCAGCGACAACGCCCGTCCCGAAGAAATCTACGACAACAAGAATATCAAGGGGCGCGTTCAGGACCGCAACATCAATATCGAGCTTGAGCCGATGTTCACCGTCAGCTACTACACAGCTCCGACCGAGCTCCGACCCGGCAGCGAATATATAAAGGAGGTGGCCGACCTTAACGACCTGCGCGCGCTTCGTTTTCAGGCTCAGGTAACAAACCGCCCCCCCTCGTCGACCGACAGCGACATCTTCGACATCCACTACGGCAGCATCTCCGACTACACGGCATGGCTTGCCACCCACACCCCTCGGGCAATCGACTATTTCGGCCGCGCGATGGACTACTTCACCCTGCGCGACTATGAACACGCCATCGCCGACCTGAGCCGAGCCATAGAGATGACCCCCGATTTCACCCTCGCCTACCTCATGCGCGGAATAGCCCGGTTCAGCCTTCCCCCGTCCGACTCGCCCGCCGGCACTCCCGCAGGGCTGGGGGTGCGCGCCGCCATCGACGACTTCGACTCGGCGATAGCGCTGTCGCCGCAGATGGCCGTAGCCTATTATAACAAAGGAGTGGCCCTCGCATCGCTCGCCGACTATTCGGCTGCCATCGACGCTTTCGACCGCGCCATAGCCCTCAAGCCCGACATGGGTGAGGCCTACTACAACCGGGGATGGGTAGAACTTCGGATCGGACGCCGCAGCGAAGGACTCGCCGACCTGAGCAAAGCCGGAGAGCTGGGCGTCGTAGCCAGCTACAACCTGCTGAAGCGCATGTCGCGCTGACTCCGTTTTTAGAGCTCAAAAAGCTAAAAAACAAAAAATGTGTTGTGAAACATATTTTTGAAATGGCGTTCTCTCACAAAAAATGCGTATTTTGCCGTCGATTCTTAGCGTCAGCCTTCAGTTGGCCGCTTATTATTATCATGAAACTTACTAAAAGCTAATAACATGAAGATTTACAAAACTAACGAGATTAAAAACATTGCCCTGCTCGGTAGCAAGGGCTCGGGAAAAACCACACTCGCTGAGTCGATGCTCTTCGAGTGTGGAGTTATAAAACGTCGCGGCACCATCGACCAGAAAAACACTGTCAGCGACTACTTCCCTGTTGAGAAGGAGTACTCGGTTTTCTCGACAGTTTTTTATGCCGAATTCCTCAACAAAAAGCTTAACGTCATCGACTGCCCGGGAGCCGACGACTTCGTCGGAAGCGCCGTCACGGCCCTCAATATGACCGACACCGGCCTTATCGTTGTCAACGCCCAGTATGGCGTCGAGGTAGGCACCCAGAACATCTTCCGCACCGCCACCGGCCTCAACAAGCCCATCATCTTCGCCCTCAACCAGCTCGACGGCGAAAAGGCCGACTACGACAACGTCATGGAGCAGATGCGCGAGCACTTCGGCAGCCATATCGTGGCAATCCAGTATCCTATTGCCTGCGGTGAAGGCTTCAACGCCATGATCGACGTGCTTCTGATGAAAAAATATTCGTGGGGTCCCGAAGGTGGCGTGCCCAAGATCGAAGAGATTCCGGCCGACCAGATGGAGCGCGCCAAAGAGCTCCACGCCGCCCTCGTCGAGGCTGCCGCCGAAAACGACGAGACCCTCATGGAGAAATTCTTCGACCAGGGAACCCTGACCGAAGACGAGATGCGCGAAGGAATCCGCAAAGGTCTCGTAGCACGCTCGATCTATCCCGTTTTCTGCGTCAGCGCCGCCAAGGATATGGGCGTGCGCCGCATGATGGAATTCCTCGGCAACGTCGTTCCCTTCGTCGAGGAAATGCCCGCCCCCGTCGACACCGCCGGCAACGAGGTGAAGCCCGACAGCAACGGCCCCGTTTCAATCTTCATGTTCAAGACAACCGTCGAACCCCACATCGGTGAGGTTTCATATTTCAAAGTAATGTCGGGAACGCTCAAGGCCGGCATGGATCTCGACAACGTCAGCCGCGGCTCGAAAGAGCGCCTCGCCCAGATTTTCTGCGTGTGCGGCCAGATCCGCAATCAGGTCGACGAGCTCTGCGCAGGCGACATAGGCGCCACCGTGAAACTCAAAGATGTCCGCACCGGAAACACCCTCGACGAGAAAGGCTGCGAGATCGCCTTCGACTTCATCAAATATCCCGCTCCGAAATATATCCGCGCCATACGCCCCGTCACCGAGAGCGACGCCGAGAAGCTCAACGTTATCCTGACCCGCATGCACGAGGAAGACCCGACATGGATCATCGAACAGAGCCGCGAGCTCAAGCAGACCCTTCTCAAAGGTCAGGGCGAGTTCCACCTCCGCACTCTCAAATGGCGCGTCGAGAACAACGACAAGCTCCCCATTGTCTTCGAAGAGCAGCGCATCCCCTACCGCGAGACCATCACCAAGGCATCGCGCGCCGACTACCGCCACAAGAAACAGTCGGGCGGCAGCGGACAGTTCGGCGAGGTTCATCTCATCATCGAGCCTTATACCGAAGGCATGCCCGAACCCGACACCTACAAGTTCGGCAATCAGGAATATAAGATGAGCGTCCGCGACAAGCAGGAGATTCCTCTCGACTGGGGCGGCAAACTCGTCATCTACAACTGCATCGTCGGCGGCGCCATCGACGCCCGCTTCATCCCCGCCATCGTCAAGGGCCTCATGGACCGCATGGAGCAGGGCCCGCTGACAGGCTCGTACGCCCGCGACGTGCGCGTCTGCATCTACGACGGCAAAATGCACCCGGTTGACTCGAACGAAATCTCGTTCCGTCTGGCCGCCCGCAACGCCTTCGGCGAAGCTTTCCGCAACGCCAACCCGAAAGTGCTCGAACCGATCTACGACGTCGAGGTGCTCGTTCCGGCCGACGTCATGGGCGATGTCATGAGCGACCTTCAGGGACGCCGTGCCATCATCATGGGCATGGACAGCGACAGCGGCTTCCAGAAAATCAAAGCCCGTGTGCCTCTGGCCGAAATGGCAAGCTATTCGACAACCCTCAGCTCTATCACCGGCGGACGTTCGTCGTTCACACTGACCTTCGCCGGCTACGAGCTCGTTCCGGGCGACGTTCAGGAGAAACTTCTCAAAGCCTACGCTGAAAAGCAGGCTGAAGAATAAAGCTGTTTCATATAATACAAATTTATGGGGAGGAGCTGCTGCCGGTGAGGCAGCGGCTCCTTTTTCCTCCGCAATGCGGACAATTCACGTTCTGAAATTTGCCTCAGCTCAAGCCTTTTGTTATCTTTGCGGCTGAAATACCGAATTTTTGCCATGAAAAAACATCTGCCCTTTATTGCTTTAGTTTTATCGGGCGCAGCCGCTGTTGCCGCGCCCCCTGCCGACCTGTCGAAATATGTCGACCCGTTTATCGGGACGGCCGACCATGGCCACGTGTTTCTCGGCGCCAACGTCCCTTTCGGATTCATCCAGGCCGGCCCCTCACAGAGGGTGCAGGGCTGGGACTGGTGTTCGGGCTACCACTACAGCGACTCGATCATCGTCGGCTTCAGTCAGACCCATCTCAGCGGCACGGGCTGCGGCGACCTCGGCGACGTCACGCTCTTCCCCACCCTCGACCCCGAGAGCCACACCTCGACATTCAGCCACGACCGCGAGCGATGCACTCCCGGCTACTACTCGGTCGTCCTCGACAAGTCGGGCACACTCGCCGAGATGACAGCCACCGAGCGCACGGCCTCACACCGCTACACCTTCGCACCGGCCGACACAGCATATCTCATTCTCGACCTAGAATACGGCATCGGATGGGACCGTCCAGCCGACACCCGCATAATCCTCGAGAACGACTCGACAATCAGCGGCTGGCGCCACTCGCGCGGATGGGCCGACAATCAGAAGATTTTCTTCACCGCATCGTTCTCGAAACCGATTCTCAGCTGTCGGGTCGACACCGTAGGCCCGTCGGAGATCGGGCTGCTCGCCTTCAAGGGCTCTGAGAAAGCGCCTGTCACGGTTGAGGTCAGACTGGCGCTCTCAGCCGTCAGCGTCGACAACGCCCGCCTCAATATGGCAGCCGAAAACCCGCGCTTCGACTTCGACGGAACCGCCCGCCGAGCCCGCGAGCAATGGAATAGCCAGCTTTCTAAAATCGACATCGCCACAGCCGATGACGCAAGTTCTACACAGCTCTCTACCATACGATGACAGCGCCCTCGGTCTACGACGACGTCAACGGCGACTATCGCGGCGCCGACGGCGAAGTCGGCAACACTGGCGGCAAATGGCGCAACTACACGACCTTCTCGCTCTGGGACACCTACCGCGCCGCCCATCCGCTGATGACGCTCATCCACCCCGACCGCCAGAACGACATCGCCGCCACGATGGTCGACATCGCCGACCGTCAGGGAAATCTGCCCGTATGGCACCTCCACGGCTGCGAGACCAACTGCATGGTCGGCAATCCGGGCGTTATCGTTCTCGGCGACCTCGTTCTCAAAGGTCTTGTCGCCGATACCGTCCACGCCTACGACGCCATGAAAAAGTCAGTGCTTGTCGACGACCGTTCGCTCGACGCCATTAAGAAATACGGCTACATACCTTTCGATGCTCCGGGCAAACACGACGAGAGCGTGGCCAAGAATATGGAATATGCCATCGCCGACGACGCCGTGGCCCGCGTGGCCCGTCGCCAGAACCGCGCCGACGACGCCAGCCTCTTCAGCCGCCGCGGCCAGGCCTACCGTATATTCTTCGACCCCGAGACTCAGTTCATGCGCGCCCGCGACGTCAACGGAAAACTCCGCGAAGGCCCCTTCGATCCGTTCGAGACCACCCACCACGCCGACGACTACTGCGAAGGAAACGCCTGGCAGTATATATGGCTCGCTCCCCACGATCCGAAAGGACTCATCGAACTCTTCGGTTCTAAAAAGGCGTTCATGAACAAACTCGACTCGCTCTTCGTTGTCGAAGGCTCGCTCGGCGAGGCGGCTCCCCCGGACGTGACCGGCCTCATCGGCCAATATGCCCACGGCAACGAGCCGAGCCATCATATCATCTATCTCTACAACTACGCCGGGCGCCCCGACAAAGCCGCTCCGCTGCTGCGCCGCGTCATGAACGAATATTACACCGACTCGCCCGCCGGACTCTGCGGCAACGAGGATGTCGGCCAGATGTCGGCATGGTTCGTGCTCTCAGCCATGGGAATCTATCAGGTAGAACCTGCCGGAGGCCCCTTCGCCATCGGCTCTCCGCTCTTCGACAGCGCCGTCATCGACCTCGGCAACGGCCGCAAATTCACCATCTTAGCCGACAACAACTCCGCTGAGAACATCTACGTTAAAAGCGCCACCCTCAACGGCCGCAAACTCTCTACTCCATTCATCACCTACGACGACATCGTCGCCGGCGGCACACTCCGCCTCTCGATGACGCCGAACCCCTGACCCGGCACGGCTCTTATAAGTTCTATAATTTTTTATAAAACTTATAAGAGCACCGGCTTGTCGGAGATTTTTTGTAACTTTGTCGGGTATTTTTTTAACCAAAAATCTATCAGGATATGGGAGGCTTCTTCGGAGCTGCATCTAAAAATCCGTGTATCAACGACATTTTCTACGGCACGGACTACAACTCGCACCTCGGCACCAAACGTGCCGGCATAGTAACTTTCGACCTCCAGGCAGGATTCACACGCTCGATTCACAACATCGAGCGTAATTATTTTCGCACCAAGTTCGAAGACGAACTCGACTCTTTTGTCGGAAACTCTGGAGTAGGCGTCATCAGCGACACCGACCCCCAGCCTATCGTTGTCAACTCCCATCTGGGGCGCTATGCCGTAGTGACAGTGGCGAAGATCAACAATATCCGCGAGATCGCCGACGAGCTTCTCGAAAAACGCATGCACTTCAGCGAGCGGTCGGCCAACACCGTCAACCCAACCGAGGTTGTCGCGCTCCTTATTAATATGGGCGACAGCTTTGTCGACGGCATCAACCTCGTCTACAGCAAAATCAAAGGCTCGTGTTCGATGTTGATTCTGACCGAAAACGGCATCCTCGCCGCACGCGACTATCTGGGACGCACGCCTATTGTAATAGGCCGGAAAGAAGGCGCCTACGCCGCCACCTCGGAGACAACAGCGTTCCCCAATCTCGGCTATGAACGGCTCCGCGACATCGGGCCCGGAGAAATTGTCGAGATCACGGCCGACGGTGTCACTCAGCTCCAGAAGCCGGCCCGTCGCGAACAGATATGCTCGTTCCTCTGGGTTTACTACGGGTTCCCTGCCAGCGACTACAACGACATCAATGCCGAACTTGTGCGCGAGACAGCCGGAAAGACCATGGGAGAGAAAGACGACACTGAAGCCGACTGCGTCTGCGGCATTCCTGACTCAGGCGTCGGTTTCGCCCTCGGCTACAGCGAAGGTCGCGGGATTCCCTATCACCGCGCCGTGCTGAAATACACGCCGACATGGCCGCGAAGCTTCACACCGGGCAACCAGTCGCGCCGCGCCCTCGTGGCGAAGATGAAGCTCATACCGAACAGGGCCCTCCTGAAAGACCAGCGCGTCGTTTTCTGCGACGACTCGATAGTGCGCGGCACTCAGCTCTGCGATAACGTATCGACCTTCTATGAGGGAGGATGCAAAGAAGTCCACGCCAGAATTTCGTGTCCGCCCCTTGTCTACGGCTGCAAATATATCGGCTTCACCTCGTCGAAAAGCGACCTCGAACTCATCACACGCCGTATCATCAAGGATTTCGAAGGCTGTGAGACGCCCGACAATCTCGGCCGCTACGCTACGACCGGCACACCCGAATATCAGCGCATGGTCGACGAGATTGCGCGCCGCCTCGGCCTGACAACACTTAAATTCAGCACCCTCGAAGACCTCATAGCAAGCATCGGACTGCCGAAAGAGAGAATATGCACCTACTGCTTCGACGGATGCGGTAGCTGCCCCGCCGCGGCATTCGCCTCTGACAATTCCGACAGGAAATAACAGAAATAATTTGCCATTCCGGCCGGAAGATATTTGCCTTGCAGGGCCTGTATCTTCCGGCCGGCGATTTTTTTGTTGCAGATTTTAGAAAAATTTATTACTTTTGCGATGCAAAAAAGCAAAAGGTCGCGCATTTACTGACCCTAACAATCCTTTCAGGTGTTATAAAGATGTCTGCTTGAGCGCAGGCAACCGCGAACGCCAATATATTACAATCACAACTTTTTTGACAGACGGATCGGTTCGGAGCTTTTGTCTGATACCAAATCCCGATAAAACGGCAATATCCCGGCCCTGTTCCGCCACAAGCGCAATCCCGACGCTTTTCTGCGATTCTGAAACCATTGTTTCCATTAACCATAGACTAACCTGCAACTGTTCAGTTCACGACAAGCAACTAAATATGCGCCTGAGAACCGTCCGACGCTGTTTTCAGGGCATGGGAGCCACAAAAGCGTGGCGCTCGGCGTGAATAAAGATTGAAAAGAATGGATATGAAATACGACATCCAGACCCTCGAGGCAATGAGCGACGACCAGCTGCGCTCAATCGCCAATGAAATGGGGCTGAAGAAAACTGAAAAAGAGAGCGGCATCGACCTCGTCTACCGCATTATCGACGAGGCCGCACAGGCATCGGCAAAAGAGACCGTCGAGAAGAACCGCCGCCCCGACAATGAAGCCCAGCCGAAAAAACGCGGGCGCAAACCAAAGGCTCAGGCCGCCACACCGGAACCGCAGGCAACTCCGGCCGACGGCGACCCTGAAGCCGACCGGCAGCCGAAAAAGCGCGGCCGTAAGCCGAAAGTGTCTCAGGCCGATGGCGAAGAATCTGTTCCGGCAGAAATACCCACAATCGACACTCCGGCAGAAGCGCCCGAAGAACCGGCCCCGCAGGCCGAAGAATGCCCTCCCCGAGCAACCCGCGCTTTTCGCTGCCGACGACTCGGAGAATGCTCCCATGACGGCTCCTATACCCGATCCCTCCAGAGAACTTATGGCCTCCAAATCTTCAACCCCCGAAGAGAAACAGCAGGAGTCCGAAGAGGCCGGCGGAGCGCCCCAGCAGCCTCAGCCCCAGCCCCTGCGCGACTTCCGCCC